>Ga0316204_10000349_pt1 | contig 183103 bp, 152 predicted proteins | sample 6monrhotite_MG_2_FD_205661 | JGI IMG/M metagenome (GOLD analysis project Ga0316204, IMG submission 205661) | Microbial mat bacterial communities from mineral coupon in-situ incubated in ocean water Damariscotta River, Maine, United States -... | ecosystem: Environmental > Aquatic > Marine >... | reverse complement strand
ATACGGCCTCCTTCCCGCAGGCTATCTTAGCGACATGTGTGATAGCGGCAATAGAAGGATGGTACATTGGCACACGGCACCCATGACTATGCGGTTGACCCGCGTAATGCAGATATCAAAATCAACATTAACGGCACTCTCTTTCATCGTGATGAGGCCAAAGTATCCGTTTTCGATAGCGGCTTTGTTCTGGGCGACGGCGTTTGGGAAGGCCTGCGTGTCCACGGCGGTGTTATTGTGTTCCTCGGCCGGCACTTACGTCGCTTGTATGAGGGCGCCAAAGCACTGGATATGCAAATTCCCCTATCAAAACAAGAACTGAGCGAACGCTTGTATGAAACCATAGACGCCAATCAAATGACGGAAGGTGGGCATATTCGCTTGATGGTGACACGCGGTGTTAAAGCAACGCCATATCAAGACCCTCGCGTCACGATCAGTCCGCCCACAATTGTTATCGTGCCGGAGTTCAAAACACCGACACAGGAAACTCTGGACCAGGGCATTCGGTTGTTTACCGTTCATGTGCGCCGTGGCTACCCAGACGTACAGGACCAGAAACTTAACTCGCATTCCAAGATAAATTGCATCCTTGCCTGTATTCAAGCGACCAAAGCGGGTGCGGATGAGGCTTTGATGTTGGACCCGCACGGATTTGTGGCCACCTGTAATTCGACACATTTTTTCATCGTTCGCGACGGTGAGTTATGGACATCAACCGGTCAGTTTTGTCTTGGCGGTGTGACCCGAAGGTTGGTGATTGAGGCGGCACGCGAGGAAGGCATCTCTGTTCACGAGAAAAACTTCAGCCTGACCGATGTTTACGGTTCTGATGAGACCTTTGTCACCGGCACCTATGCAGGGCTTGTGCCGGTCCGCGAGGTGGATGGGCGGGCAATCGGTGAGGCGACAGCGCCTGTTGGGCCTATGGTTGAGCGCCTGCGGTCAGCCTACAAAAGGCGGTTGGAAGCATCTGTTGTTAAGGGGCGGTAAATGAACCGAGGTACAAATGACACCGTCAGGATCGCCATGTGGTCCGGGCCCAGAAATATCTCCACTGCATTGATGCGGTCATTTGAAAATCGACCTGATTGTACCGTCGTTGATGAACCATTTTATGCCCATTATCTAGCCGAGACTGGATTAGATCATCCCGGGCGGTCTGTTATTCTGAACAGTCAGCCTCGCGGTGCGGACGCTGTTGTTGCAGGATTGCTGGCGCCTTTAAAGGATGGTGTTTGCGTGCAGTACCAAAAACATATGAGCCACCATATCACGGAAAATACCCCGATTGAGTGGGCAGCAAGGGTCCACAATTGTTTTTTGCTGCGCGACCCAAGGGCGACAATTTTCAGTTATGTAAAGCAGAGGGAAAACCCGGTTCTGGATGACTTGGGGTTTCGACAATTGGCGGAGATATATAATTATGTTGCGGGCATGCAAAATACTGCACCAATTGTTATTGATAGCGATGATTTGCTACGAGACCCGCCCCTGTTTTTGCGTAAATTGTGCGAACATCTGAACATTTCATTTGACGACGCTATGCTGTCGTGGCCGTCTGGGTCGCGGTCGACGGATGGGGCTTGGGCCCCTTGGTGGTATGCAAATGTGGAAAAATCGATAGGGTTTGAAAAAAGATTAGAATTTGACGATGAGTTGCCGCCGGAATTGGAGGCGATCGCGCTAGAAGCCATGCCTTATTACGATCATTTGGCGCGTTTTAAAGTGGCGTAACAATTGTTTTGTGGGCAGCTTGAAAAGCCAGGTTAATAAATCAGTTCCTGGGCAAGATCACCGCTGCCGACCTTTGTGGGGATTGCCTTAGGAATTTCCAATTTAATGCTGGTGCCGTGTCCGGGCGCTGAGCGAATGTTCATGTTGCCGCCGATAAGTGTAATGAAACGATTAACAAGCGGCAGCCCAAGCCCTGTACCGACGGATGTGTTTTGCCGGTCGTTGTGGATTTGGCCAAACGGCGCGAGGGCAATTTCGATTTCTTCCTGACTCATGCCAATGCCGGTGTCAGCAACTGTAATTATATATGTTTCGGTTGTGGCTTCTGATCGCACAGAAACCTGTCCGCCTGAAGCCGTAAACTTAACGGCGTTAGACAGCAGGTTGATCAAGATTTGCCGAATAATCCGTTCGTCACTGACAAGGGTCGCCGGTTCAAGTTCTTTGATAATTCTTATGGAACGCTCTCGGGCACTATTCTCTATCATGCGAACGGACTCTGAAATTACTTCACTGGGGTCCATCTCGGCGGCAAACACTTCCATTTTGCCAGCTTCCAGTTTGGAGATGTTGAGGATGTCGTTAATCACGGTCAGCAGATGTTCACCGCTGGTTTGAATAATATCGAGATATTCTTTGTTTTTTTCTTTACTTACCTCGATACCGGTTTCAAGTCTCAGGATTTCAGTAAAACCGATAATTGCATTTAGAGGTGTGCGCACTTCATGGCTCATGGAAGCAAGGAATGCCATTTTAGCCCGGTCAGCCTTGGCTAGGTCGTCGACTAATCTTTGCGCGCGCCGCACGAAGCTATAACCGGCGATAAAAATGAGGCCAAGGAAGAAGACCGCTGGCCATAACAGCTGTTCCAGAAGAACCGCACCTGGCCGGGCGGGAGTCCAGGAAAAATAGCCAATTTGCGTTCCATTGAGCCCCGTGAGCGTTACTTTGTCGCTTATTTCCTCGGCGGCGGGCGGCGCGGCAGTTGACTTGAAACGCAAGTCTCGTAATTCACTTGCCTGGGTAAACTCGTCAATTAACTTTGGACTAATTTCCCTGTAGAACACTAAAACAGGTCGGCGCTGCGAGCCAAGCGGCGGGTCAAAAACCTTGAATCCTGACGGTTGCACCATGCTGATGCCCAGCGCGAAAACCCGGCCTTCGCTTTGAGCATAGCCATATGCGGACACCCCCACATCAGCATTGACCGGTTGCAGGTCGTTGATTGACTCTTGAAGCCCGTTCATCAGTAAACCAGAAATATCTGCGGGACGGTCTTGCCGGTGGATCGCAAAAATCACGCTGCTGTCCGGCCTTAAAACAACGGTGCCTTCAATTTCACCGATGCCGTCAACGGTTCCGCCCATGGTTTCCGCCAACCATTGCAGGTCTTCTGTTAAATAGATTTTTTCAACGGCTTCGTCCCACCAACTGTTATCCTCCGCAAGCGAAGCCAGGTTTCGGGGTACACCTGCAATCATGCGCATGACCGTTCGCCGCTCAGCATTCAGGGAATTGGTATCGAGGCGGTCCGTGAAAAACACAGCGGTAGCCGCCAGCGCAAGCAAGCTTGCTGCTGTGGCAATAATGACCGGTGAAATAAGCCTAATTAGCTGCATTAACCACCAATTCAGGTAGCCCCATTGTGCACTATAAGTGTAAATCAAATACCAACGAAAACCGAGTCTAAATATGTTTTTTGTGATGACTCACGGGCTGCTTACTCGCCTTAATGGCAAACAACCACTATGGCGAGTGTACAAGATATTGACGCAGTAGGTATTTGCCGTTAAGCCCGGTGCCAGATGGCATAAATGGTCCCGTAGCTCAGTTGGATAGAGCACCAGATTCCTAATCTGGGGGCCGGTGGTTCGAATCCACCCGGGATCACCATCGTCGATACGCGCACAATTCAATCCACTATTTTTATGTTCTTGAGAAAGCAGCATATGAGCGAGCTACCGCCCTGCCCCAAATGCCATTCTGAATATGCATATAAAGATGGCGCTTTGCTGGTTTGCCCCGAGTGCGCGCACGAATGGTCTCCGACAGATGGTGGTGCGATTGGTGCCTCAGATCCGATCATCAAAGATGCTAATGGAAATACATTGTCGGACGGCGACACCGTCTCGGTGATTAAGGACCTGAAAGTGAAGGGTTCATCATTGATTGTGAAAGTTGGCACCAGGGTTAAAAATATTCGACTGGTGGACGGTGACCACGATATCGGTTGCAAAATCGACGGTATTGGCGCGATGCAATTGAAATCTGGATTCGTTAAAAAGGTCTAAGAGCCACCATCTTGAGATTCTAGCTTTGTGGATTGCGTGTTTTGCACTAGCCTTCCTGCTCAGTTATTCTTTGGGAAGGGGTCTGTCATGAAATTCAATAGAAAACTGCGCCTGCTGGCTGGCGCATCAATTTTGGTCGGTTGTATTGGCGCGGGCTTGCCGCTTGCGGCTCAGGAAGACGCGTTGCCGGATACGGTTGGCGGCTTGCTAGTTGATAAAGTTTCCAGCGAAGCGATTGTTGCAGCCACCACAGAAAAGCGGTTTCTGAACGACTGGGTGTCTGTGATCCCTGATCACCCAACAATCCCGAGCCCGCGCGACTTTTTGGGCCATATTGCCGGTAGTCCCGGAGAAATGACCAATGTTGCGGAAATTCACGGCTATATGCGTGCGATCGCTGCAGCGACGGATCGGGCAGGCGTGGTTAGCCTGGGCCAAACAGCCGAGGGCCGCGAGATGATTGCGCTTATCATCGCAGACCCTGAAACACTGGCAAATATCGAGGATTATAAAGCCCGCCTGAATGCGCTGGCTGACCCGCGCGGTATGAGCGCGGCTGATGCGGAAACCACCATGGACGGTGCCAAACCTATATACTGGATCACCGCAGGCCTGCATTCCACAGAATATGGTCCGCCAGAAACCGCGATGGAAATTGCTTACCGAGTCGCGGCTGAAGAACGTGATTTGTTTAAAGACATTCGCAAAAATGTGATCACCATGATTACCCCCGTTTTTGAGGTGGATGGCCGTAACCGTTCAACCGAATGGTTCCTGAAACACAATAAAGGCCGCACAGACTATTATGACCGGCCGCCTTCAGGCCCACCTTTCTGGGGCAAATATACCTTCCACGACAATAACCGTGATGGCATCGGCCTCACCCAGCCCATGACCAAAAACTTTCTAAAAGGCTTCATGGAATATAAGCCGACCATGTCGCTCGACCTGCACGAAAGTGTGCCGTATCTCTATGTGGCGACCGGCACCGGCCCTTATAACCCGGGCGTTAGTGCAACGACGGTGGCCGAATGGGCGTCTATTGCCAACTATGAAGTCAGTCGCCTGACGTCAAAAGGTATGCCGGGTGTCTGGACATGGGGTTTCTACACCGGATGGTGGCCCGGATACATGCTGTGGATGACTAATAACCGCAACTCTAATGGCCGGTTCTACGAAACCTTCGGTAACGGCGGTTCAGAAACTATGCTGCGTGACTTGGGCGACAGCCGTTTTGCCGGAGACAAAACCATTGACAAAACATGGTACCGACCCAGCCCGCCAGCAGAAGAAACGCTGTGGTCCATGCGCAATAATGTGAATTATATGTCGAGCGGGGTTTATGCGTCGCTGGAATATACAGCCAAAAACGCCGACCAGTTGGTACGTGGTTTTTATACCAAGTCTAAAGATGCCATTGAGGCCGGTGTGACCGGGGACATGAATGCAATTGTGATTGCCCATGACCAGCGCGATAACGGCGCCACGCGCGAACTGATCGATTTGGTGATTGAGCAAGGCATTGAGGTCAGCATTGCAGACGCCAAAGGCGAGTTCGGTGATGTTGAGGTGGCCAAGGGTGATGCGGTTATCATGCTTAACCAGCCTTACGGGCCTTTTGCCAAAGCCTTGTTTGAAAAACAAAAGTTCCCTGAAAAGGTTGATGTGCCGCCATACGACGATGTGGCCTGGACCTTGGGTCTGCTTCGCGGTGTTGAAACCAAATTTGTCAAAGACGCCAGTGTGCTTGAGTTGAAAGTCAAGGCGGGCGCCAACGGCGACGCTTTCTATTCTGCGTCTGACCTGCCACGCCGCGCAAAATATTATGCGGTGGCGCACAAAGGCCAGGAAGGGTTAGGCGAACTGCGTTTTGCACTGGCCGGTGCCACCATGCACGCTGCCAAGGCGGAAGTAAAAGTTGGTCGTGACACTTTCCCGGCTGGCACAATCTTCATTGACGGATCAACGGTAGATGCTGATGCGCTTGCAGAAGTGGTTGGCCGGACCTTGCTTGAAGTGGACGGCGTTAGCCGTTTGCCCGAAGGCGACCTGATTGAGCTTGATGTGCCGCGCATCGGCTTGCTGCATAGCTGGGTTTCAACACAGGATCCGGGCTGGGTGCGTTATACGCTCGACCAATCGAAAGTGCCTTATAGCATTATTGAAAAAACCGAGTTGAAGGCGGGCAGCCTGAGCGAAAAATATGATGTGATCATTGCACCAAGCTTTGGTCGTAGAGGCACCTTTAAAAATCTGCTCAACGGTGTTGATACAAAATGGTCACCACTTGCCTACGAAACCACAGACGCAACACCAAGCCACGGCCAAATTGTTTCCTCGCCGGATATCACCGGTGGTTATGGCTTTGATGGCATGGCTGCTTTATCCGACTTTATGAACGGCGGCGGCACCTTCATCGGGCTTGGCTCAGGTGGCAGCTTGGCGGCAGAAAGCGGTATCACCCGCGAGGTAAGTATGAACCGCCCCCGTGTGAACACGCCGGGTTCTTTCATCACCATGACCATCCGCGATACCTCGTCGCCGCTAACATTCGGGTACGAAGGCAGCACCTATGCTTTCCGCGGCAATGTACCGTTCCTGAGCGTCGGCAAGGACGACCGTGATTTGATGGTGGCGCAATTTGGCACCAAGGAAGCTACAGTTCGACCTTGGCTCAAAGACAAAGATGCTGAACCGAAAAAGGACGGCAAGAAAAAGCCGTTGGTGCTGTCTGGTGGTATTCTCAGCGGGAAGGCGCAGCTGGACGGCGCGCCCGCCATTGTGGAAACCACAGTCGGTGAAGGTCAGGCGATTTTCTTCGGCTGGAACCCGTTGCACCGGCACTTGAATCATCATGATCATGCGTTTGTTTATAACGCCCTGATGTTCTGGAATGATTTGAAATAGCAATGATTGAAGGGTCGCTTCGGCGGCCCTTTTCTTTTTGCATACATTGGGGCCAGCCCCCGTTTTCTTGCCATTCAATGTCTCCACGCTAGCTTAAACTCTGGTGAGTATTTGAGCGAATTTTCCAAGGATAAATTATGAAGTATGATGACGTTGTAATGGGCAGACGCAGTGCGCGCGGGTTTCTGGATAAACCAGTATCGAAAGACGTGATTAAAGACGTAATTGGCCTCGCCATGCGGGCGCCGTCATCGTTTAACACGCAGCCCTGGAATATGACAGTTGTCACCGGCGATGCTTTGGATGAAATTCGCAAAGGCAATGTGGAACGCAACGTTGGCGGCGTGCCGCACAGCCGCGAAATTCGCGTGCGGCATGCTTACGACGATGGCCCACACCGCACCCGCCAAATTGAAGTGGCCAAGCAACTGTTCGGTGTGATGGGCATTGAGCGCCAAGACAAAGACGCCCGCAATGACTGGATTCTTCGTGGTTTTCGTCAGTTTGACGCGCCTGTTTCCATCGTCATCACCTATGACCGTTCGGTCCACGGCGACGATGTGGCGCCGTTTGATTGCGGTGGTCTCGCAAATGCCATCGTTAATGCTGCGTGGTCCCGCGGGCTTGGTTGCGTCATCAACAGCCAAGGCATTATGCAAACCCCTGTTGTGCGTGAGTATGCAGAAATCGCGGAAGATCAGGTGATTATGATTTGTATCGCCATGGGTTACCCTGACGACAATTTTCCGGCCAACGGGGTTGTCACCAACCGTAAACCGATCGATGAAGCCGTCACCTTCGTGGGCTTCAACGACTAAAACAGGGTTTGGTTCTGTTTGGCCCGCCGTTGAAACAACTCATCCCGTTAATTGGTTGAACGTTTGCAAACACTCGGAGAACCGTTAATCTTCGCGCGTGGGCAACGTTATCCAAAAAATGGGGGGATGGATGAACACCTTACAAAAGCTGATATGCGTGTGCAGTGCCGCGTGGCTTCTTGTGTCCTGCAGCGAACAGCATAACGAGGCCGGTGATCAATCCCAAAATGTGACCATCTACAGGGACGCATACGGTGTGCCGCACATTCACGGCGCAACAGACGGTGATGCCGCTTTTGGTATGGCCTATGCCCAGGCAGAAGATAATTTTTCTCAACTGGAATTGAATTTCATTCTCGCGGTTGGCCGGTCTGCGGAGTTATTCGGCGAAGAAACCCTATTGTCTGACTGGGTTGTAAAGGCTCTTGAAATTCCCGAGTTTTCCCGGCGAGACTATGAAAATGCATCGGCGTCCACCAAGGCATTGCTGGATGGTTATGCTGCCGGATTAAACCATTATTTACAAAATAACCCTGATGTTAAGCCAAGACTATTGAACCATTTTGAGCCGTGGTATCCGTTGGCGCTGATCCGGCGCATGTATTATGCGGGTGGCTTTTTGGGGCGGCTCGGTTTCACGCAGCCTGAGCGTCAGGCGGCGTTTGAAGCCATCAATGCACGCCAATTGGCCACTGTGCAGATTGAAATTCCCAAAACAGACCCAGAGGCTCAAAGCGCCTTTGGGTCCAATTCCTGGGCGGCCAACGGCCCAAAGATTGAAGGCACAGGCTCTTACCTTTTCATCAACCCACACTTGCCAGCCTTTGGCATGGGGCAGGTTTACGAAGCGCATATGATCTCAGACGATGGTTGGAACTTTACCGGATACAGCCGGTTTGGCTTTCCGCTGCCCTATGTGGGATTCGGCGAAAACCTGGGGTGGGCCAGCACCGATAATTACGGCGATCAGGAAGATGCCTGGGTAGAACACTTCGGTGCAGGCGAACACCCGCTTGATTACCAATACGGAGAAAGCTTTCGAAGGGCGACAGAATGGCAGGGAGAAATTCTTGTAAAAGATGGCGGCGTTAAAAAAGTCAAATTTTTGAAAACCCATCACGGCCCGATTTTGGCGATGAGAGACGGAAAGTTTTTATCGGCCCGTCTTGCAACATTCGAGGAGCCCGGCTGGCTTGACCAATGGTATGCCATGTCCCGGTCTCAAAATTTTGACGAATTTGTCGCTGCGGTTTCGCCGCTGAAAATGCAGTTCGGTAACTATATGTATGCCGACCGGGATGGTAATATTTTCTATGTTTATAACGGTGCTTTCCCCAAAAAAGACGCGCAGTATGATTGGAATAACCCGGTTGACGGCAGCGACCCAGGGACGGAATGGCAGGGGTATCATACATTGGATGAAATTCCGCAGGTCTTAAACGCGGAAAGCCACTTCGTCCAGAACACCAATACAACACCTTTCATGACAAGTATGAGTGCAAGCGACCCGAGGCCGGAAGACTTCCCAACCTATATGGTGCGCGAGAGTGACAATGCCCGCAGCCGCAATGCCCGGCGTATTCTGATGCAGCATGACAGGTTTGATTTTGCCACGTGGGAACGTGAAAGCCTTGATACGACCATGTCAGAATGGGACATCAGCAGGCCGCTGTTGTTAGGTGCCTTTGAAACGGTGCGAGAGCAGGATCCTGCGCGTGTTGCCCGGCTCGAGCCGGTTGTAACCCTGCTGGCAGCATGGGACGGCGCCGCGACACTGGAGGCTGTGGCGCCAACCGTATATGTGGACTGGTATGAGACTTTTTTTAGGACAGAGCAAAGCCCGTCTCCGGACGAAATGATCACAGCACTGGAGCAAGTTGTGGCGCGACTGACGCAAGATTGGGGAGACTGGCGGGTGCCGTGGGGTGAGATCAACCGGGCTCAGCGCCCAAAGCTGGACGCCAAAGGTGTGCCGCAATTTTGTGATGACTGCGAAAGTATTGCGACACCGGGCGTGCCCAGCTGGTCTGGCGGTAGCCAGATAACCTTTAACACCCGAACGCCCGGCGTAAAAAAACGCTATAAACGAGGGGGTAATTCATATACGGCCATTATTGATTTTCCTAAAAACAAAGCAGAGAGAATCAAGGCAAAGTCAGTTCATGTTTTCGGGGCCAGTGTCGACAGTCAATCACCGCATAATATGGACCAGGCAAAATTGATTGCCCGGAAGGAATATAAGACCGCATGGCTTTATCTGGATGACGTTAGAAAACATGCAGTTCGGTCATACAAACCCGGCCAGGAATAAGAAAACATATAACTGGATATGACGTTAGCGGCAGTTAGCATTCATCCAGTTTAGCAAGATGCGCGAGAGGTTGATGCGGTTGCCGGAAAAAGAATGGTCTGCGTCCATAATCACATGCTCGAATGCAGGCACATTACCTGCCGCTGCAGCAATTGGAGTTTGTGTTTCCATCGTAACGGCTCTGTCCCGAAGCCCTGAAACCAGCAGCATCGGCCCGGCCGCCTCATCTCTCATGCGCGACACATAGTCATATCGGTCCGCTTCAGCCAATCCTTGGCGAACCAAGTCAGCGTATGTGTAGCCACCAAGCGGCAGGATTGGGTTTGTTGGCAATTGGCTCACGTCCATTTGCTGCAGCCTTGGAAAAAGGTTGGCAGGTGCCAGCGCGACCGAGCAGCGCACTGCCGGGTTTTCAAGCCGGGTCACGAGCGTATTGAAGCCGCCGAAGCTATGGCCAACCAGTGAGATGCGCGAAGCGTCAATGCGGTATTCGCCCTCAGATGCTTTGGCCTGCAGAAAGGCGATGGTTGCACCCGTGTCTTCCAGAAAACTATTGATGCCGTATGTGCCGCCGCTGCCCCATGCACCGCGGTAATGGAAAAATAAACTATTGTATCCAGCGCGACGTAATACTTGCGCCAAATCAAGATTCTTTTCATTGCCGGGAAAGCCATGCAGGAAAATGGCTGTGGGATGAGGGCCAGCACCGTTTGCGACATAAAGATGCCCATTCATCATGTCGCCGCCGCTCGGAATTTGCAGCTCAACAAGGCTTGGCGGGTTAGCGTCATCGATCACCGGGTCATCAACCACTGGATCAAAATCCGCGGCAAAGACCGAGGCGGAAAGACATAAAACCGCAAAAATCCCCGTTAAAGCTTCACGCATTAAATTTACTCCTCGCTCTCGGGTTTGGTTAGTTGCGGATATTTTATACCAAGCTGTTCCAGGTAGGTGCCGTATTTCGACGGGTCGTAATAAAATTTGCTCAGCCGGTCTTTATACTGCGCCATAATAGCGGCGTTTTTCTCAATCGCCGGTGTGTCATCCGGACCGATGAACGGAACATACTCAATATCTTTTGATTGCTCTTCCCGAAAATAGGTCCAGGCGTCTTCCAGTATTTTGGGTTCAACAATCAGGTCCATCATAGTTGCGGCCAGTACTTTGGCACCCGCTGTTGCGCCTTTGTGGGCAATAGGTGTCGCCATGGCGATGGAAGACGACCAATGGTGGAAGATAGCCCCTTCAATGTTGGACGGATAGCGCAGCGTCACCGTTGGCACATTCCAGGAAACATCGCCGATGTCGTCCGAGCCACCACTGATGGGTTTTTCCGGTGGGCCCTTAAATTCATCCAGTTTGGTAGCCAAGCCCTCTTCTTCAAGGTCCTCTGCCTCCATCAGTTTTTGAACGGCTTTGGCGAATGCCTGGTCATCGTCCGACCATTTTGGCAAGCCCACAGCTTGGATGTTCGCGTACATGCGTTCGCCGATCGCGCGGTTGAAGTGGCGCGGCCATGCGGAACCAATAATGCGGCGCTTAACAGTTGTGCCGGTCATTTGTGCGGCAGCTTCGGCAATAGTTTGAAGGGTGTCGAAGTTCTCCCGGATACGATCAGCGGTTATTTCGCGGATGAAATACCAAACGCTGGCTTTGGACGGTACTACGTTAGGCTGGTCACCGCCGTCAACAATCACATAATGTGAACGCTGGAGAGGTCGCAAATGTTCGCGCTTAAAGTTCCAGGCAATGTTCATCAGCTCAACGGCGTCGAGCGCGCTTTTACCGCGCCACGGGTCCCCCGCGCCGTGGGCGGCTACACCGTCAAACGAATATTCAACCGACACGAGGCCGGTGCCCCTGTCACCGCCCCATGATGTGCCAAGCATGCGGCTAACATGTGTAAACAGGGCTGCGTCCACATCCTTAAACCGCCCATCGCGCGCATAATAGGCCTTCGCCGCAACCAATTCTTCAGCAATGCCGGGCCAGATCATTATGGTGCCGGGAAGGCCTTCACGCTCCATAATTTCTTTGACAGAAAGCGCCGCCGCAATGGTGACAGCATGGCCTGAGTTATGGCCTTCACCGTGACCGGGTGCGCCCTCTACCATGGGCTGGCGGTAGGCTACGCCGGGCATCTGCGACGACTTGGGAATGCCGTCCACGTCGGAACCAAGGGCAATGACCGGCTTACCGCTGCCCCACGTGGCCCACCAGCCAGATGGCAGGCCTGAGACACCTTTTTCAATTGTAAAACCCTCTTTGGCCAGCAAGTCTGTCAGATAACGCTGTGTCTCAAACTCCTGAAAACCCAGTTCAGAGAAGGAAAACAGCGAATCTATAATTTCCTGAATTTGTTTTTGCCGGCCATCGATATTGGCGGCGGCCTCAGCAGATAGGCCCGATAGAACTGGCGTAGGTGCTTGTTCTTTCTCTGGTGTTTCGTCCGCGTTCAATTGCGTCGCCATCAGGCATGTAAATGTAATTGCCGCCCCAGCAACTTTGGCGAATGAATTTCTTATGACCATGTTGACCCTCCCTTAAGTTTAGGCGACGATACTGCATGAATGGACGGCAGGCAAACCAGTTGGCTTGAAGTGCCGTAGAAATGCAATAGATACAAGCATGTACAGAATTTGGGGTCAGGAGAAATATCGATGCGGATTCTAGCTATAGCTATGACAGCGGCACTTGCAGCATGCAGTGCTGAGACTGACCCTGCAACACATGACAGCGCGCATGATGACATGCATGACGGGGCGGGTGTCGTGCGCGAGGTTGCAGAAAGCGTAAACGATTATGTCGATAATTTCTCGCTGTTAGACCACAAAGGGCGTGCCCACGAATTATATTATTACGATGATGCACCTGCAATTGTGATCATGATTCAGGGCAACGGTTGCCCGATTGTCAGAAACGCGTGGTCTGACTATAGCGCAGTGCGAGACCAATTTGCCGACAAAGGTGTTGAGTTTTATATGCTTAACGCCAACAAGCAGGATGTACGCGCCAGCATCGCCGAAGAGGCTGAAAACTTCAGCTTCGACATGCCTATTTTAGATGATGAAACTCAGCTAATTGCCGAGGCGCTTGGTGTGACCCGCACCGCAGAAGTGCTGGTGATTTCGCCCGCCGACTGGAGCGTTATTTACCGCGGTCCTGTAAACGACCGACTTGGTTACGGCCAGCAGCGGGCTGAAGCTAAAGAGCATTATTTAACGGACGCATTGAATGCTGCAATCGCGGGCGAAGAAATTGAAACCCGTATTCGGCGCGCAAAAGGCTGCATTGTTAATTTACCTGAGGCTGAAAAGCAGGCTGAGCATGCCACGATCAGCTATAGCGAAACCATTGCGCCGATGCTGGCGGAAAATTGTGCCAGCTGTCATGAAGAAGGCGGCATCGCCCCTTGGGCCATGACAGATTATTCGATGATCGAAGGCTTCGCGCCGATGATCCGCGAAGTGGTGCGCACCAAGCGGATGCCACCGTGGTCTGCGGACCCGCACATTGGGACTTTTTCAAATGCGCGCGGCCTTTCTATTGAAGATAATAAGACACTGGTTCATTGGATTGAAGCCGGCGCGCCGCGCGGCGACGGCCCGGACCCACTGGCCACACGTATTAGTGATGCCGCTGATTGGCCGCTCGGTGAGCCTGATCTAATTGTTGAGGCGCCAGCGTTTGATGTGCCCGCTTCAGGCATTGTTGATTACCAGTTTCCAACGGTTCTAAACCCAATGGATAAAGATGTTTGGGTGAAAGCTGTGACTGTTGTGCCCGGCGATAAAACCGTGGTGCACCATGCACTGGTTGGTTCATCTGAGAAAGTCACCAAGCCGGGTGAGGGTGATTACAGCGATGTGTTTGATAACTACCTAATTGGTTTTGTGCCGGGCGCAGAAAGCTATATCTACCCAGAAAACACAGGCGTTTTTGTCAAGGCTGGCGGCGAATTCCGCTTTCAGATGCACTACACAACTTCAGGCAGGGCAACCACTGACAAAACCAAATTGGGCCTGTATTTCTACGATACGCCGCCTCAGTTCCCATTGCGCCAACAGGTGGCTTTGAACATCGCGCTTGGCATTCAGCCGAATGCTGCGGACCATAAAGAGCAGGCTTACTTTGAGTTTGATAACCCGGCGACGATTTACATGCTGTTCCCGCATTCACATTACCGCGGTAAATCCAGTGTGTTTGATGTGGTTTACCCGGACGGTCGCGAGGAAACGATTTTGTCTGTGCCGGATTATGACTTTAACTGGCAGCATACCTATAGCCTTGCCGAGCCGTTAAATGTGCCCAAAGGGGCTAAGCTGATCCACCGCACGATTTATGATAATAGTGCGCGCAATTTGTCTAACCCCAACCCGGACCGAACAGTGCCCTGGGGTCTTCAGTCACATGATGAAATGCTCTACGGCAGCTTTATGTTCCGTTGGACCGGAGAAACGGCAGATAACATCATTCATGACCCGCTTCAATTTGGCATCCGCCAGTTTTACGGCTTCGCCGATAAGGACATGGACGGCAAATTGGTGCGCGCCGAGATGCCTGGTCGGTTAGGTCAAGCATGGGACAATGGCAGCATGAAACAAGCCGACCGTGACGGCGACGGGGCGCTTTCGTTTGCTGAATATTACGGGTTGCGTAAAGCCCAGATGCAGCGACGCCAGTCTTCGCGTTAGAAAGATGGTAGCTATAAAGGCAGCAGGCCGATTGGCCTGTTGTCTGTATAGTTCTTTACAAACGCTATTCTTGTTCGGTACTTTGTCCCGGAAAAACAGCGTCAAAATGAATGAGCCATTCTTCGCCGACCTTTTTCCAAACAACTAAATATGGCCCCCTATCGGTCATATCGTCGGCGCCGTCTGCCTGAATCAACATCGTCCATTTGCCTTTTTCATAGGCCGTATCGCCGTCTACGTGCACATCTGTTGATGCCAGATGCAATGTTAAGGAGGCAGGGCTAGAAGTTTCTGCGATAATAGCCTTACGCACTGCTTCAATGCCAACCGCCGCCGGCCGGCCGGGCATCATTGTGCGCACATCCTTTGTGTGCAGTTTTATGACAGCATCAACGTCACCAGTATTGAATGCTGCCATATATTTTTCATTTTGTTTGGTGATTTCGGCAGCAACATTGCTGTCGGCAATTGCCAGCATTGATAATCCGCCGCTAATTAAAATAGCCATGACCAAATTTATAAAATGTTTCATTGTTTCCCTGACTTTTGAACACGTTCCTCGTTCCTACATATAGCTAACATGCCAGTTCAACAAACTCTCCTTCTTATCGCAGCGAGGCCGTTCACTTCAAATAGAGCCCTAGAACGCGTTTCATGCAGTCGCTCGCTTATTTGCGGGTAACATCGTCTGGCACAAGTGCTGGAGGAGAGGCTGGTTTGTTGTTCGGGAGAAAAGTGGCCAGCGAACGCGAGGAGGAAATCATAGGGTTGCTCGCCGGCCACATAGAGTTCCTTGATCAATTCAGCGAGGAAACGTCAAGGGAAGGGGGTTTCAGAAAAGGGAAAGCCAGCTCCGGCTAATTGCCAGTAAGCTGGTAGTCAGCCAGCAGAGATCTGTCTCGGTCCAGCGCAATATCAGCACGCTTTTTTAACCCGTTTTTTGAGCTTAAGCCGCTCAGCGATTTGCTTGTTGCTAAAATTGGCAGCAAGTTTTTCTGGTTAAACTTAACTGAAAAAATCGACCGGGTGAAACGTGAATCCCGGACAGGTATGGATGCATCAAGTCGATAGCGGTCGCCGTTACCAGAGGTATGCTGTGCCAATGCAGGGTTATACTCTGCGGTTGTTACCAGCCCGGAGAAGGCGCCCAGTTTTTCGGCCAGTATTTTGTCTGATGCACCGCTTGGCAGCGTAATGATTACAGCAGCCAATGATACGGTTACGGCGAAAATTGAGTTTCGGACAATTGTTAAGGCTTGCTGTGTCATTTTCTTTGCTCCTGCCATGCGGTGGGCGTTAATTGTTTCGTTCACGAACAAGATATAAGCATCCTTTTCTCAACAATAAGTGGAATTTAATCGTTTCTTTATCCACTTTATGTCATTAATGATGAATGCACAGCTTGAACAACATCACCACATTCATTGAAGTCGCCAAATGTCGGAATTTTGCTGCGGCCGCCTCGCGCCTTGGTTTGTCAACGTCTGCAACCAGTAAAGCGGTACTCAGGCTTGAGGAGGATTTGGGCGTTAAGTTGCTGCACCGTACCACCCGCAGTGTCAGCTTAACCCCGGAAGGGGTCAGGTTCCTGGAGGGGGCTTCGCGGTTAACGGCAGGCATGGACGATTTGATTCGCGAGGTAACAGATACCCGCGATGTGCCACAAGGCCGACTGGTTGTTGGGTCAACAGTGGTGTTTGGCCGCATGTGGTTGATGGACCGAGTGGTTGAGTTTCGCCGCCTATATCCAGACGTTGAAATTGAATTGGTTCTGGACGACCGAGCCTCGGACCTTGCCGCTGACGGCCTGGATGTGGTGGTGCGCGCCGGTGAGTTGGAAGACAATGCCAACTTGGTGGCTCGAAAGTTTTTTGAAGATCAGACAGTACTTTGTGCCAGTCCTGACTATCTGGCGGCCCGCGGTGTGCCGCAAACTATAGAGGACTTGGACAGCCATTGTTGCCTGCAATTCCGTAACCCGGCGCATGGTCGTTTGTATCCCTACCGCTTTACCCTGAAGGGCCATAGCATCAGCAAAGTAATGGGTGGCGGTCTGATCGCCAATGAAGGCGAAGCGCTTAAAATCGCTGCGGTTTCAGGGGCAGGTATTATTCAGTTGCCAAGTTATATGGTGATCGACGATCTGGAAGCAGGAAGGTTGGTGCCTTTGATGAAACGTTTTTGGCCCATCATGCAGCCCTATCACATCTTGTATCTGGACCGCCGGCTAGTCTCGAAACGCATTCGGGTTTTCATTGATTTTCTAACCAAGAACCGACCTGAATGGGCCGCCACATTACCGCGCGTGCTGGCGCGGTCGTGACGGGGCAAATGAGACGGTTTATATATAATACTTGCTTGGCCGGGTCGTCGCTTTACCTTCAGTCGTATGTCAATGCGCAAAGGCGCGCAGCCTTTTTGGGAGAATAGCTATGAACGCAAAATTTTATTTTGAAAATTGCAACGTGTTGGTTTTTGGTGGCACCAGCGGCATTAACCTCGGCATTGCCGAGGCCTACGCGGCGTGCGGCGCGACGGTCGGCGTTGTTGGTCGGAACCCGGAAAAAGCCGAAGCAGCGCGTGAAGCCGTTGCCGCGCATGGCGGTGATGCCTATTGCTATAGTGCTGACGTGCGCGATTTTGAAGCGGTGTCTGGTGTTTACAAGTCATTTGTAAAAGATGCAGGTGGCAGTATCGACATTCTCGTTTCAGGTGCAGCGGGTAATTTCCCGGCCCCCGCGCTGGGCATGAGCCCTAACGGGTTTAAGTCCGTGGTTGATATTGATCTTATGGGTACCTTCCATGTTCTGCGCGCAGGATTTGAGCATTTAACCCAGCCAGGTGCGAGCATTATCAACATATCCGCCCCGCAGGCCAGTATTGCTATGCCGCTGCAAAGCCATGTGTGCGCTGCCAAGGCGGGTGTTGATATGATCACCCGTACGCTATCCATTGAGTGGGGGCCAATGGGCATTCGGGTGAACTCGGTTATCCCCGGTCCAATTGATGGCACCGAAGGCATGGCGCGCCTGGCACCCACAGAGAAAATGCGCAATGCAGTTGAAAAGGCGGTGCCGCTGCAGCGTATGGGAACACCCAGCGACGTGGCAGATGTTTGTCTGTTCCTGGCGTCTGATGCGGCGCGTTATGTTACCGGTGTTATCCTGCCAGCGGACGGCGGCGCGGTTGCAGCCGGTTCAGCTGGCATGGGCATGTCTTCCCTAGGGCATTAGGTCAAGGCCCAAAAAAAGAAGCACCTGAAATTCAGATGCTTCCGTTCAGTGTCAACACAGGCCTTGGGTTCTTGTATCAACACTTGAGATAACGAGGCGCCCTTTCGAGCGCCTCTGCCATAGCATTACCCGGTGTTTTAGAAGTTGGTGCGGGCGGTTATGCCGAACGTACGCGGCTGATTGGTGCGGAATGCAAGCCGCGCCCGTCCACCACGTTCCCGGTCAAATGACAGGTTGGCATTTTCATCGGTCACATTGTTGATGTAAGCGACAAACTCCCACTCATCTTTCTGAACACCGAAGCTTAGGTTAAGCGTTTGGAAGCTACCCAATTCCAGATCCAGATCGGTCGTGTCAGTGCCGCTCGCGCCGCCAAATGGTAAACCAGACGCCTGCGACAATAGGCTGTTGCCGGGGCCGCCAACTTCCTGGTCGCCGGGCTGCGTGAAAATGCTGCCGCGGTGCTGGAAGGTGGCAGAGAAGTATGCCTCGGCGCCGTCGCCGACCATTTCAAACGGGAAGAACCATGTTGCTGTGGAACCAAAGCTGAACTCAGGCACAGATGCCAAACGGTTGCCTTCGCGTACACCGCCGAGCACAGCGCCGGTGCTGTCAAGAACTGTCGAGTCGAATTCTGATTCGATCAGACTACCAGCAAAGGTGAACTCGAAGTTTTCGCTTGGCCGCGCTTTAAATTCAGCCTCAAGGCCTTGTGTATGGGCCTCGGGAACGTTGAAGGAAATACGCGACGAACAAGACCCCGCATCCAGTGTTACTTGCAGGTTGGAAATGTCGGTATAGAAAGCCGCTGCATTGAACGAGAATTTGCCGGTGTTGATTTTGATACCAGCTTCATAGTTCCACAGGGTTTCATCCTCATAATCCTGGAAGCCGCCGAAGATCGCTAGGTCGTTGGCGTTACAAAGTGCTGTATTGAGCGGGTCGTTTACGCCTCCTAATCGGAAGCCTTGAGAAACCTGCGCATTTACGGTTACGCGTTCGTTTACGTCATAAGCCAAAAGGAAACGCGGGTTGAAGCCGTTGGCAGATGTCGTATCCAGCTGATCGACGACGCCGTTGCCGAACAGGCCAACTTGTGTAACCAAACGTTCTTCACTGTAGTCGTAGTAACGGCCACCCGCAGTGAAATGCAGGTTATCGTTGAAGTGATAGGTTGCTTCACCGAAGAAGGCATATTGCTCAATTGAATAGGGCAGTTCAGAAAAGAAAGGCGAATCGGCCGGTGCCCGACCAAGGCCAACGGCTGCTGATGTGCCTGCACCGAGAACAGCGTCGGTTACAGCGTCATAACCAGGGGTCGGCAGAAACTGCTGATAAAAGCGATCTGTGTCCGAGTAGAACCCACCGATCACCCATTCAAGTGGTCCGTCGCCGTTTGAACTGAGGCGAAGTTCCTGGGTGAAGCTTTCAACCTTTGTTGTGTCCCGCAAATTGGATGGGATCAGTACAGCCGAGTCAGGAAACCCGAGATCAACCGAAACACTGCCGGTGAGGGCGCTGGCATCACGGCTAACTAAAATATCGCGGTCTGTGTAGCTGGTGACAGAGGTTAGGTCCGCACCGTCGAAGCTATATTCAATGGTTGCATCCAAAATCAGGGTTTCATCTTCAAAGCCTTCATCAAGGAGCAAGAACTGTTGGCGTTCTTCAAAGGTAACAGCAGGCCGCGTTGTAGTGAACGGGTTGGCAAATAGATTGAAAACTTCCTGACGGTTAAAGCCATCGGTTTCGATTTCCTGATATATCACCCGAGGCGTTATTGTCAGCGCGTCTGAAGGCTTAAATGTCAGAGCAATCCTACCGCCAGTTCGTGTGCCGCTATTAACATTTTCGTCTACCGAACCGCCTTCGCGCAGAGCATCAATGAACCCGGCATATTCAGTATGATAGGCCACAGCGCGGATTGCTGCCGTATCACCAATGGGTACGTTAACCATGCCTTTGATGCTGCCGCCGGTGCCGCCACCATCAATGAAGTTTAGGTCGCCCTCGACACTGCCTTCGAATTCTTCAAGGTTTGGCTGGTTGGTAATATAGCGAATGGTGCCGCCAATTGACCCGGAACCAAACAGGGTGCCTTGTGGCCCGCGTAATGTTTCCACACGGTTCAGATCATAAAGATCAATATCCGGTGTGAATAGGGAAAGTGAAATGACTGATTCGTCCAGATATACGCCGACTTGCTCTTTCACGCCGGGTTGGTCTCGTACAATCTGTCCAGCAGATACGCCGCGAATGGCAACCTGGCTTTGGCCCGGCCCCAAATTCTGAATTTGCAGACCAGCGACATTGCGCGAAAGGTCCTCTAGGCTCTTGGCTCCAGAGCGCCGGATATCCTGACCGGTTTGAGCATTTATTGAAAAGGGTACATCTTTGATAGTTGATGCCCGCTTGGTAGCGGTTACAACGATTTCTTCCAGAGAAATATCTCCGTTATCCGCATTCTGCGCCTGAGCGCCTGTGGCACCGAATACAAATGCCGATATTGTCGCCAGCAGCGACCGCTTTCGTTTGTTGGTGAGCATGGGTGTCTCCCGAGTTTGCCTTGGTTTCCTCTCCATGCGAGAAATCGTTACAATTCCTCGCTTCGTAAGGCCGCCGGAAAACTCGGTGTTCCGAAGCATAATGTTGAGTGCTTCGAGAACGGTATAGTGACCATTGACAGGGTTAACCCCTTTTGTGTCTGCCAATTCATAGGGGTAGAGCAGTTGAACACCGGCTTGCCGGGTAAAAACTGCGAGTGCAGCGCCGAGAGTTTTTTCGTTTATCTCAAACTCATATTTATTGGTGGGAGTGTCTGCGTAAACCATGCTGCTAAAAAAGCATAAAATGGCTACTAACGTGCTTAACAGTGCACTTGTTCCCCCCAAGCGCGGCCTATTCCTATGTATTGGCTCAGTGATCAGACTACTTCCGTTTTTTTCACCGGCCTTAAGCATTAAGACCGGTGACTGATTAAAACCCGCAGTAGAAAAATATACTAAGGGTTGAGTTTTTTACTGTGATAATTGCGACATATTTGGTGGAAACATATTGTCCAAACATGCAGCCCGTTGCATTCAAACAACAATTGATTGGGGAAGCGGGGCAAAAAATTTAAACTGATGTTGCTGTTAGGATGCCCGACTTAATCTGACTTTATTAGCAGAAACCCGCTCAGCCCGAATGCCAAAAGTTGCCTCAAGCGAATCAAACATGTCTTCGACCTCGCCGACTTTAAAATAGCCCCCGATAGGTAATTTCTCCAATGCCGGATCGTCAATTTCGATGATAATATCCGTATAACGGCTGACATCTGCAACCACCGAAGAAAGTGGTTCGCCGGCAAATGCAATGAAGCCCTCGCGCCACAATAATTTACGATCCAATGCATCATCCGTTATGCGGTGAATACTTTCAACGGTTTCAGCGAAGACGGCGCTTTGTCCCACGGTCAGTGCGGCTAGCGGCGTCAAGTCGTCCACCGTTTCCAGGCTTTCATCCTCAATGAGTTGCGCCTGAGGGCGGGAGATAAGGGCGACCACGCCTTCCGATACGGTAACTTCAACAGCATTCTTCCGTAGCTGAACCGTAAAGGCTGTGCCAACTGCTTTTACAATGCCGTCATTCGCATAAACCAGAAACGGACGGCCGGCATCAGGTGCCACATCAAAATGTGCTTCACCTCTGAGCAGCGTGATGGACCGACGATTATCGCTTAGATCAACCGTTACTTCGCTGTTGGTGTTTAAAATTATTATTGAACCGTCTGCGAGCGACACTGTTTCCTGTTCACCTACAACAGTAGCATATCGGCCAGACTGAAAAGCGTCCTGCCGGTTTGGCCCCAGCGAAAACATACCGATGGTTGCAAGCATAAAAGAAGCCGCGACAGCACCGGCAATCCACCATCTTGCCTGGTGGCGGGATGGCATGCGTGTTAGTACGGGATCTCTCTCAATATAGTTAAGATCGTCGAGGCAATCCAGGCCGCCCCATAATGATGACATGCGCTCCAGTGCTTCTTTGTGCTGCGGACTGACAGAAACCCATTCTCTCAACGCCTTCATTTCGTCAGCAGGTAATGTTTCACGTCCATCCAGGCGCGCAACCCACAGCGCGGCCTCTTCCTCAATCGCCTTGAGGTTAGGAAATTCGACGATGTTTTCAACTTTACTCATCTTTACCCTGTAGCAATGCCGTTACTTCCGCTCGTGTTTTTGTAACATCTGAGGGGACAGTGGCCCCGAACTCCGAAGGGTCGTACCCCTGTTCTTTGAAATATTGGTTACATTTGACCAGACCCGTCGCGATGTGTTTTTCAACACCGCTTACGGATATATCAAGGTGCCTTGCTATTTCCTTAACTTTCAGCCCATCCATTTTTCGCAGTAAAAAGACGCGCCTGCAATTGGGCGGCAAGCTGGCTACTGCCTTGGTGAAAACAAGCAGTTTGCGCTTGCTGTCTAATGTGTCGTCCGCCCCCACCTGCTCCTTGTCTTGTAAGACAGATGAGCTTTCTGAATCCTCAATAAAGTCCGTTGTCTGGTTGGCTTTTTTAGCCAGTTCGTTAAGCGCCGTATGCTTGGCGGTTCGAAACAGATAGGCTTTCGGAGAATGAATTTTTGCTTTGGATTCAGCAACAAAGGCCTTCAGGAAGGTTTCCTGTGCAACGTCCTCAATCTCCTGTGTTTTGCTGAAAAAACGCGACAGATATTTTTTGAGCGCAAGCTCATTTTTTAAAAAACTGCCAAGAATATCTGTCATCCGCCGCACCCCAGAGGTTGTACGACGCTTCATTCAATGCCGCAAACCTATGCCCAAGGGCTGCACGCTAACCTTTTTTTGCGCGATTAACAATATGGAGATCAAAGGGACAGCCCGGAAGGAACTGTCAGGTATATTTTTCATCAGGCTAGAACAAAAATTATAATCTATTCAAAAGGTGGCTCGTCGTCCCAATTGAAACCGGTGGGTGCGCCGTTGCTGACGGCGTCTGCAAATTCCGGTTCGCGCTTATCAAGGAAGCTTTGCACGCCCTCTTTGCCGTCGCGGGTGCTGGTATGATACATGGTGCGGCTTTCGGCAGCATGCGCCTCCATCGGGTGAGCAGCCCCCATCATGCGCCAGATAAGTTGTCGGTTCAGGGCCACTGACATGGTGCTGGTTTTTTCCGCGAAACCTGCGGCGATTTCTCGCGCGCGGTTCATTAGCTCGTCGGCGTCTACAATCTCGGAAACCAGCCCAGCTTCCAGCGCTTCCTCCGCCCCGAACACATTGCCGTTGAAAGACCATTCCAGCGCTTTTTGCACCCCAACAAGGCGCGGCAAGAACCAACTGGAACAACTTTCAAGCGTGATTCCCCGTTGGGCGAAAACAAAACCAAACTTGGCGAAAGGCGATGCAATGCGCACATCCATTGGTAGCTGCAATGTGCTGCCCACGCCAACAGATGCGCCGTTGATGGCACCGATAATCGGTTTCTTCATACGGTACATACGCAGCACCACCTTGCCGCCTTCGTCGCGGTTTCGCTCCATCTCCGGGCCGCTGGCATCGACGCTTTCATCCAGCCCAAAAACATTGCCGTCTGTGGACAGGTCCATGCCAGCACAGAAGGCGCGGCCATTGCCGGAAATGATTACGCTGCGCACGCTGTCATCATTGTCAGCCTCACCGAGTGCAGCTATTAGCTCAGCAGCCATCTCGACGGTGAAGGCATTCATCCGCTCTGGCCGGTTCAATAGAATGGTATAGATACTGTCTTCAATGTTGGTTTCTAACGTTGTGAATGCCATTGTGTTTCTCCGGTTATGCTTTTGATTATGATAGACCGAACCGGTGGATTGTCGACCCGTATCAACGCGGGAGTTGAAAAGCATTGTAGCAGGTTGCACAATGCTGGCTGCAACGGGGAACAGGGGATAAGATGATGCGCAATTGGTTTTACGAACAGCTGGCCATGTACTCGGCTTACCACCGGGACAAACGTAACCAGATGACCCATCATGTGGGCGTGCCGATGATTGTGTTTTCTGTCATGGTTCTGTTGTCGCTGGTAACAGTTGCCACCTTTGAAAGCGGCGCGCTGACTCTGGCGGGGTTGCTTATCACGGTTCTGCTGCTGATGTATCTTATTTCCGCGCCTTTGGTAGGCATGGTGGCTGTGCTGATTTACACCGCGCTTTTGTATGCCGCTGAGCATATCGGTGCCATGGGCACCAGTACGGCACTCACAACCTTCGGCGTTTTGTTTATAGGTGGCTGGATCATTCAGTTCTGGGGCCATGCTTACGAGGGTCGTAAGCCCGCGCTGTTTGATAACCTATTACAAATTTTCATGGCACCCTCGTTTCTAATTGCCGAGATGCTCTTTGCACTGGGCCTGGAAAAGGGTCTGCAGGCCGAGATTAAAGAGCGCATGCCGCGTTATTTGCCGCGCGAAGACGGCGCAGGGTAACCACAATAACCATATGCATTTTGTTCCCCACACGCCGGAAGCGCCGCTCGATCGTTATATTCAATCGATGTTTCATTATAGTGGCTTTATGCCCGATCATTCCATTGAACGGGTGGTTCCGGACGGCGGCATTTATCTGATCTTTGAACTGGATGGCTACACCCGGCACCTGTTTGATGTGAAAACCCACAAACCAACCCACGACTTCACAAAGGCATGGGTATCCGGCATGCAGAAAAACTATATTGCAATATCGGCCCATGAAAATAGCGAGATGTTTGTCGTGCAGTTCCACCCTGGCGGCGCCAGCCCCTTTATGCGCAGCCCAACCTTTAGCCTGAACAATAAAGTAGTGCCCGCAGAGGAAGTGTTCGGCGAGGGCGTCTTTGCTTTGCACGAAGCTCTCAGAGCTGCCAACAGCGACGCCGCTATGTTTGAACGCGCGACCGAGTTTTTGATGGAGCATGCGCAGTTTGATGACAGCCCGGCACGGACGCTGGTTGAGGAGATGGTTGATGCCATCAGGGTAAATGCCGGGGCGCAGTTGAAAGACATCGTTGAAGTATCAGGTTATTCGCAAAAACAAGCCATTCACCATTTCAAAAACCAGGTGGGGTTAAACCCGAAAGCGTTTCAGCGCATCGTGCGCTTCGGCGAAATTCTTGCGGCAATCAAGGAGAAAGAAACTGTATCCTGGTCTAAAATTGCTGCAGATTGTGCATATTATGACCAGTCTCACTTCATTCGTGAATTTAAGGCATTTTGTGGTTATAGTCCTAAAGAATTCCTTGTAGAACAAGAAGATCACCCCGAAGTTAACTTCTTCCCGCTCGACTAAAAACAACCCCCAGTTAAAAATATTTCCCTCAGGTAAATTTTATCCAATACGGCGTATGTTTGCCGTGCCTATGTTTGGCCCAACATTAATTTGGGAGACGAAATATGGATATGACAACAGCATTTGCAGGGCTTGATTGGATCGCGGTAATCGCGGCAGCGGTAGCGGCGTTTGTGGCGGGGGCAATTTGGTTTGGCCCGCTTTTTGGCAAGGCATGGGTCGCAGGTTTTGATTTTAAAGAAGACGAACTGGGCGAACAGAATAAGCTGAAAATATTCGGTCTGACACTGGTGCTCAATCTTGTCATGGCGATTAACTTGGCGATGTTTTTGGGCGCTGACCCGACAGTTGGCTTTGGTACTGCGGCGGGTTTCGCCACTGGGTTTGGGTTCGCCGCACCTCTACTCGGCGTCTACTATTTGTTTGAGGGCCGGTCACTACGCTTGTTTCTGATCAACGGCGGGTTCGCCGTGGTGAATTTCACGGTAATGGGCGCCGTCATACCGGCGCTTGCCTAAACAAACACGTCACGACAGCGAGGAAATATCACATGGAAGCGAATCTGAAAGATAAGACAGGCAAAGACCTGAGCGAGTGGAAAGCCATTTTGGCCCAACAGGGTTTTGTGAAGCACGGCGAGATGATGAAATACCTGAAAGGTGAGTACGGTGTTAGCCACGGTTTCGCTAATTTCATTGCCTTGAAATACCGCGAAGCGGATGCGGGGTCGCACGCTGCGGGTGACCTGGTGGACACTCAGTATCAAGGCAAAGAGGCCTTGAGGCCAATATACGAGAAACTGAAAGCTGTACTTGAGGCTTTAGGCAGCGATGTTAAAATTGCGCCAAAGAAAACAGCGGTCAGTTTTCGGCGCAAGCGCCAGTTTGCACTGGTGCAGCCCACAACCAAAACCCGTATTGACCTTGGACTGAAATTCAATGATAGGCCGCATGCTGGCAGACTGGAGACATCTGGCCCATTTGGCTCCATGTGTAGCCACCGGGTGCAACTGACCGGCCTTGATCAGGTGGACGAGGAAATTATCGAGGCAATCAGAGCGGCTTATTCGGAGGCAGGTTAGCTGACTAAGAAAAGACAGGGTAAAGTGAAACAGGGTGCCAATTATCGCACCTTGTTTCTTTAGTTTCTAATGTGATCTACTCGTGTGGGTTTACCATTGGAATGCCCTTTAGGGCCTTGAAAACTGAGGCACTGAAAGGTTGCTTTGACCAACTGTCAAAAAAGGCTGCCAAATAAGCGTCGCCGCCGGTGAAGCGTTTTTCAAAAGCTGAGAAATCCAGTTTAGCTTTGGCGTCTTCTTCGCTCAAGCCTTCCGCAAGCAAAGCATCGCGCTGGTCGGCAATGTTGTTACTGAACTCGATCAGTAAATTTACATAATATGTATCACGCTGGATTTCACCGTGGCCGGGCACCAGGATTTTATATTCCAGTGCATTGATATTATGGAGTGTGGCAGACCATTTTTCTGGCGATACGTTGAAAAGGTAGGGTATCGGGTGGACAACAATGTCGCCTGTGGCAATTATTTTTTCTTCCGGCAACCACATGGAAATATCGCCAGCGGTGTTGCCGTCCCCAAGGTATAAAAACTCAATTGTACGCATTCCGGATACAACGGTTAGTTTATCGTCAAATGTGATGGTTGGCTGGGTTACCTTTGCGCGCTGCGAATCTGCATGCACAATGTCTGCGTCGGCAATAAAAGTGCGGTAATATTTTCTGTGTGCGTCTGTCAGCGGAGAGCCGTCAATCCGCTTGCCGGTCTGAAGGCGTTCTTCCATGGTTTTCTTGTAGGGCATTGTATTATTTGGATAATTGTCGATGTACCGTATGCGCTTGCTGTTAAAAACCTCATGCGTGAAGCTGTGGCTGATAACCTGCACATTGGGGAAAGCCTCCAAAAAGGCATGGATGCCAAAGTTATGATCACCGTGCCAATGACTGATCGCCACATGAGTAACCGGCTTGTTGGTAACACTGCGGATTTTTTCAATAACGCGCTCCGCAAACAAGGGCAGGCCGCCACCGTCAAACACCACAACGCCGGCGTCTGAGACAACGAAAGTCGCTGTGCCCATCACCGGATTGCGGGGGTTGTCCTTGCGCACACCAGCCCAAACACCGGGGGCTAGTTCCTCGAATGTAGGAATAAAAGGATCTGCGCTTACAGCACTGGCAAACAATGCGGCGCTGCTGCAGGCAATGGCTATAATGAGATTTTTGAATAGGATTATTATCTGTTTCATAGTTGCTTCCTCTCTGCTGAGAGGAGGCTTGCGAAAACAGACGCTTAATAGAACTTAAATCCCGGTAACAAGGGTAAAATCGTTATGCCAGACGGTGGATAAACCCATTAGAGGTAGGGGCTGGCAAGCCACATGATCCGTCCCAGCATGCGGTGGCTACCGCGGCGGCTTTTCAGGTCTTGCAAGGTCACAGGTGCAGCCGCATCGAACCGGGGTTGCATCCATTTGGTCATTTGGGTCGCAAAACTCTCATCGTAACTTTCGATATTGAATTCGAAGTTTAGCTTCAGGGATCGTGCGTCCCAGTTAGAGGAGCCAATGAGGGTCCAGGCGCTGTCCACAATCATCAGCTTGCTATGATCAAAAGGCGCAGGCGAAAGGAACACCCTGCACCCTGCTTCAATAAGTTGTTTGGCTCCGGTAAGGGCCGCCATCGAAAACATGGGCAAGTTGCTTTTAAGCGGCAACAGAATATCAATCGTGACACCGCGCAAAGCCGCTTGCTTAAGCGCAGCCAACAATGCTTGTTCGGGCAGAAAATAGGGTGTGATGATCTGCACTCGTTTGCGCGCAGATGCCAGTGCACTTTCAATGATCATGGCGGTTTTCTGAAGCGGCTCATCCGGCCCGTCGGGGATTGACCGCGCTGGGATACCGCCGCTTATGGGTGTTACTTTTGGCAACCACAGTGATTCGTCCAGCTTCTGTTTGCTGGAAAATAACCAATCATCGGCGAAGGCCTCGGTCATTTGCGTGACAATCGGTCCGGCAAGGCCGAAATGCGTGTCCCTAACGCGCCTTTTTCCGTCCTGGTCTTCAAGGTGATGCTTGCGAATATTCATGCCGCCGGCAAAACCACTGATCCCATCGATAATCAGCAACTTTCGGTGGGTGCGCAGATTGAAGAATGCCAGCCGCCAGGACAGCCGTGCCGGGTTGAAGGTGACAACCTCGATGCCGTGGCGCCGAAGCAAGCTGGACACGGGCCGCAGGCCATACATATTGCCAACTGCATCAACCAGCACTTTCACTTCAACGCCTCGCTCTTTGGCGCGTACAAGCGCAGTGATGATTTTCCGGCCCGCCTGATCGGCTTGAAATATGTAGGTGGTCAGCGCTACTGTATGCTCGGCTTCATTGATGGCGGTGGCCATAGCCTCATAAGCTGCTCTGCCGCCTTCGTAAGGTGTAATCGTATTGCCGCTCGTGAGTTCGGTGCCAGCAACGCGGCCAGCAAGCCGGTCGTGCGCCAACCAGCGATAAGGGGCATCTGGAGCTATTTCAGCTAGATTTTGGCCTTCAGGGTCGGTAAGTGGCCCCGCGCGCGGTGCGAGCCCGCGTCGTTGCCGTACTGCAACCGCGCGGCGGCGGATACGACTGATACCAAACAGCAGATAAACCATTACGCCGAAGAAGGACGTCAGCCAGACAACAGCGCACCAGGCAATGGCAGAACGCACTTCGTCTTTAGTATACAGGATATGCACGGTAGTCAGTAGCTGCGCCACGACGCCGCCAAGGGCGACAACGATCAGATCAAACCATTCCAGTGCAAAAAATTCCATAGCCTCTATATAGGCGAGTTTGCTTAATCTGAAAGCTTATTACGGCGATGTTATTGGTTCGCTGCGCTATATACGCACACGGCTCTTGTCGTCAGCAGCCGCATTCGCTAGCGTGCGTCTATGACCGATGTAAACCCGATTTTTGACAGTGGAACCCGTCTTTCAGGCAGCGCGCTTGTATGCCACCGTGGGGGCAGGCGCGTGTTTGAAGGGTTAAATTTTGAGGCACAGGCGGGTGATTTTCTGAGTTTAACGGGTAGAAATGGCAGCGGAAAGTCGACTTTTTTGCGACTGATTACCGGCTTTTTACCTAAAAGCAGCGGCGCCATAAGCTATTGCCGCCGCGGTGAAGCGACGGACTTTTTAGTCAGCGATGATTTCACATTGGTGGGCCACCAGAATGGCCTAAAGCCTAGCTTTACTTTGCGCGAAAATGCTAACTTTTATTATAGGCTTATGACCGGTAGTGCCCCGGCGGCTGAACGCCTGAAAATAGCTGCTGATATTTTTGCGCTCGGGCCTTTGCTTGATGAACCCGTGCAGTATTTTTCCAGCGGCCAGCGCCATCGGTCTGCCTTGATGCGCCTTCCGTTGGTGGCCCGGCAAACCTGGTTGATGGACGAACCCACGGTAGGCTTGGACGCTGACAACCGGGCGGCCCTCGCGGCGCTTATCCAGCACCATATGGCATGCGGCGGTATTGTTATTGCCGCTACCCACGACCCCATGGGGGTTGCAGGCAGGGTGCTTGATATGGACCAGTTCCAGCCGAATATTGAAGTGGGCGATGATCTTGACGAGGGCTGGTTATGAGCCACCCTTCACACGCGCAGCCTCCTTCAGTACTTTCAGTTTTCATCGCTCTTGTGCGCCGCGATATTGCGCTGGCGTGGGGTCAGGGCGGGGCCAGTTTACTTGCGCTTGGTTTTTTCCTCATCGCGGTGTCGCTGTTTCCGTTCGGCGTTGGACCAGAGCCGCAAGTTCTGGCGCGTATCGCGCCCGGTGTGATCTGGGTTGTGGCGCTAATGGCGTCAGTGGTCAGCCTCGACCGGTTGTATCAGGCAGACTATGAAGATGGATCACTGGATGATCTGGTTCTTTCGCCGATGGGCCTTGTTGGCATTGCCGGCGCCAAGGTGCTGGCGCACTGGCTATCCACCACCCTGCCGCTTGCGGTTGCTGCGCCCGCGCTTGCGGTGTTGTTGAGCCTGCCCGACGCCGGATATCCTGTGCTTGTCATTTCACTGCTTATCGGCACGCCTGCTCTGTCTCTAATCGGCAGTATCGGCGCATCGCTTACAGTGGCTGTGCGCCGCGGCGGTGTGCTTATGTTCCTGCTAATCCTGCCGCTTTATGTGCCCACGCTGATATTTGGTGTCGGCGCGGTAGACGCCGCCGTGACACTGGGCGACCCACTGCCGCATCTGGCGCTGCTGGGCGCAACCACCCTCATCGCGCTGGTAGTTGGCCTCGCCGCCTCCGCCGCCGCGCTCAAGCTGGCGTTGGAGTGATTCTAAAAACAACACTGAGACAGCGGGTCGCACTTGTGGTGGGCGCGGGTTCAGTTTAGATAGGTGCCATGCATAGATTCGCCAACCCAGCCCAGTTCAACCGCCTTGCCGACGCCGTTATGCCGTGGGCGATGGTTGCCACCGTTTTGCTGTTTGGCGCGGGGCTTTATTATGCCCTTGCAGGCAGCCCGCCAGACTACCAACAGGGTGAAAGCGTGCGCGTGATGTATGTTCATGTGCCTGCTGCCTGGATGGGCATGTTTGTTTACATGGTAGTGGCGGCCGCAAGCTTCACGGCTCTTGTGTGGCGGCATCCGTTGGCGCTGCTCGCGGGCAAGGCCGCTGCACCCATTGGAGCCACGTTCACCGCGCTCGCGCTGATTACCGGCATGCTGTGGGGCAAACCCATGTGGGGCACATACTGGGTCTGGGACGGGCGACTTACTTCGGTTCTGGTACAGTTTTTTTTATACCTTGGTTATATGGCCTTGTGGCAGGCGATGGACGATGAAGAAAAGGCTGGGCGCGCCGCATCCATTCTCGCCCTCGTCGGCGTGGTCAACATTCCCATCATCAAATTCTCGGTCGATTGGTGGAGCACGCTTCACCAGCCCGCCAGCGTGATGCGTCTGGACGGCCCCACTATTGACGACACCATGCTTATTCCGTTGTTTTTGATGGCTGCCGCCTATCAGGTTTATTTTGTTGTGGTGTTTATCTGGCGCATGAAGCTGGAGATTAATAACCGCAAACTATCGGTTATGCGCAGCGCGAGGATGGAAAACTGATGGCTGAATTTCTTGATATGGGCAAGCATGCCGTCTTTATCTGGGCGGCTTACGGGTTCAGCGCCTTGTCGCTAGTGGTTTTGGCGGCGCGTTCGCGTGCACGGCAAAAATCCAGTGAAACGCAGGTGGTTGCCGCGCGCGCAAGACGGAAGGAACAAGTGTAAATGTCCGGACTGAACAAAGGCCTTAAGACACGGAAGCAACAGCGATTGCTGGTGGTTTCCGCAGCAGTTACAACACTGGTTGGTGCCGTACTGCTGGTCTTGTTTGCATTGGGCGGAGATAGCCTAAGCCTGTTCCTGCAACCGTCTGACGTTAAAGAAAAACAAATTTCTGCCGGGCAACATTTCCGCCTTGGCGGGCTGGTAGAGGCCGGGTCGTTCAGCCGTGATGCGGACGGTCTTACCTATCGCTTCAGCGTAACTGACTGCGCCGCCACATTACCCGTTCAGTTCAAAGGTTTGCTGCCTGACTTGTTCCGTGAGGGGCAAGGCGTTGTCACGGAAGGCGAGTTGAACGCGGACGGGGTTTTTGTTGCCTCTACTGTGCTGGCCAAACACGACGAAAATTATAACCCGCCGGGCACACTGCCCAAGTCAGCAGACCAGTGCGTTCATCCGGAAAACAGCCCGTATGAGGCCAATCAATCTCAGGTGGGCGGCTAACGTGGCAGGTGAAATCGGGCATTTTTCTCTTATTCTGGCGCTGGCTTTTGCCCTTGTTGGTGCCAGCCTGCCGCATATTGGTGCTCTGCGCGGTGACAATCGCCTGATGGCGCTGGCAGACCGTGCTGTCTTGGCGCAGTTTCTGATGGCCGTGGTGGCATTTGCCGCATTAACTTATGCTTTTGTCACTTCCGATTTCTCGGTGATGAATGTGGCAGCCAATTCCCATAGCTTAAAGCCGATGCTGTATAAAATATCCGGCGTGTGGGGCAACCATGAAGGCAGCCTTCTGTTTTGGGTTCTCATTCTCACGCTGTTTGGTGCACTGGTGTCGTGGCGCGGCAAAAAGCTGCCCCTCCGGTTTCGGTCCCGCGTTCTGGCAGTGCAAAGCCTGCTTGTTTTTGGTTTCCTGTGTTTCATTCTGTTTACCAGTAACCCGTTCTTGCGGCTGGACCCTGCGCCCCTAGAGGGCACTGGCCTGAACCCACTGTTGCAAGACCCAGGACTCGCATTCCACCCACCCATGCTTTATCTGGGCTATGTGGGTCTTTCGATCGCTTTTTCCTTTGCGGTTGCTGCACTTCTGGAGGGCGAGGTAACCCCATTATGGGCCCGTTGGGTGCGGCCATGGGCCCTATTGGCCTGGGTATTTCTCACCGGCGGCATCGCATTGGGGTCATGGTGGGCTTACTATGAACTTGGTTGGGGCGGCTGGTGGTTTTGGGATCCGGTTGAAAACGCAAGCTTTATGCCGTGGCTCGCCGCAACAGCGCTATTGCATTCAGCGATTGTGGTTGAGAAACGCGATGCGCTAAAAAGTTGGACTATTTTGCTGGCAATTATCGCTTTTTCTTTCAGCTTGCTTGGCACCTTTTTGGTGCGATCGGGCGTTATTACAAGTGTTCATGCTTTTGCCACCGACCCGGCGCGCGGCATTTTCATTCTGGCGTTTTTGGCGCTGGTTATCGGCGGCTCAATGGCGCTCTATGCCTGGCGTGCCCCCAGGCTTAGCCCCGGCGGCCTGTTCGGTGTCGTCAGCCGCGAAAGCGGGTTGGTGCTGAATAATATTTTTCTGTCCACTTTTGCCGCAGTGGTATTGGTGGGCACGTTGTACCCCTTGTTTGTTGAGGCGGCCGGCGCTGGCCAAATAACCGTGGGCCCACCGTTTTTTGAATATGCTGCCGCTGTGCTGATGAGCCCGTTGATTGTGGCCCTCGGCTTTGGGCCGCTATTGGCGTGGAAGCGGGGCAAACTGTCGCGTGCCGCGCAGATTGTTTTTCCGGCACTTGTTGTTGCGCTTGTTGCCGGCACGGTTTTGGTTTGGCGCACGACGGGAGGCTATGTGATGACGGCCTTTGGCCTTGGCCTTGCCGTGTGGTTAATCACCTCTGTTTTGCTGGAGATAGCGGGCAGAATAAAACTGTGGCAGGCACCGGGTAAGGCGCTTGGAGGCTTGGCAAAAATTACCAGGGCGCAGTGGGGCATGAGCCTGGCGCACGCCGGGCTTGGGGTCATTTTGCTGGGCATTACGGTGAGCGAAGCATTTACCGACGAGCAATTGCTGGTTATGGCGCCGGGCGATACGGCGTCTGTTGCGGGGTATGACTTTACCTTTGACGGTGTGGCCCCAGTGGCCGGGCCAAATTTTTCTGCTGTGCGGGGCTTTTTTCAGGTGAGCGAAGAGGGTGCTTTCCTGACCACATTAACCCCTGAAGACAGGGTTTACACCAACCCAGCCATGAACACGACAGAAGCGGCGATTTATCCGCTATTCGCCGGTGATCTATATGCTGTGATCGGTGAGGCAACAGGCACAGGCCGATGGTCGGTGCGGCTTTACTTCAAACCGTTTATTTCCGGGCTATGGCTCGGCGCACTTATGATGATGATTGGTGGCATCCTGTCGCTATCAGACAGGCGGCTGCGTATTGGCATGCCGACGGGCAAGCGCTCAAAGGTAGGGAGGGCGGTATGATACAGCGCCTTATCCCCCTAATGGTTGTTGCCGCCCTAATGCTGTTGTTTCTGGGTATGATGCTCTCGGACCGAAACCCGAAAGAAATTGATAGCGTGTTGATCGGCAAGCCTGTGCCAGACTTCAGCCTTGCGAGCCTCTTGGAAGGCGCGCCAGCCTTGACAGCAGCGGATTTGAAAACAGGCAAACCTGTGTTGGTAAACTTCTTTGCCAGCTGGTGTGTGCCTTGCCGTGCCGAGCATGAAAACCTGATGATTTTGGCGGGCGAGTACCGGGTGCCGTTGATTGGCATCGCCTATAAAAATGAAGCTGACAAGGCCCGCGGCTTCTTGATGGAACTTGGTAACCCATTCAGCAAAACCGGTTTGGACTTAGATGGCAGGGTCGGTATTGATTGGGGTGTTTCAGGGGTGCCGGAAACTTTCCTGATCGACGGTGACGGGGTCATCCGCTACCGGCACTGGGGGCCGATTGTCGGTGATAGCCTGACCGAGCGTTTGGTACCGCAATTGGAGGCGCTACAATGATCCGCGCCTTGACCGCATTGTTGATGGTTTTATCGCTTTCGCTGGTTGCGCAGGCTGTCGCGGTGGATGAAAAACCGCTGGCGGACCCGGTGAAGGAAGCGCAGGCGCGCGCCTTGATGAAAGAGTTTCGCTGCCTTGTGTGCCAGAACCAATCGATAGAAGATTCGAATGCAGAGTTGGCGCAGGACCTGCGGATGGTTGTCCGCGAGCGGGTCGCACTCGGTGATACTCCCGATAATGTTCGGGCCTATATGGTTGACCGTTACGGCGATTGGGTTTTGTTGCGACCGCCGGTGAAAACCTCAACCTATTTCTTGTGGGCATCGCCGTTTTTTGTGGTGTTGGTTATTTTGCTTGTGGTTTTGGGCAGGCGGCGAAGTGCTGCTGTACCCGAACCTCTGTCACATGATGAGGCGGCTCGGCTGGCAAAATTGTTGGGGAATGGCAAATGATCTGGCTCGTGTTTGCTCTTATCGCCCTGGCGGGGCTTTTTTTGCTTTTTTCAGGGCGCAGCGCGGCGGATACAGCAGTTGACCCTGTCGCCCACTATAAAGCGCAGCTAGCGGAAATTGACGCAGACCATGCGCGCGGGATGATTGACGCCGAGTCTGCCAAGGCCGCCCGGCTTGAGGTCCAGCGACGTTTGTTGCGGTCAACATCAGATGAAACAGGCGAGCCCCAGATTCAAGCTGAACTAAAGACTTATGGCGCTGGAATTTACGGAGCGGGTGCACTTGCAGTAATCGCCTTTGCTGGCGGGCTGTATGCCCTCATGGGGTCCCCGGACGCTCCGGCGGCACCGCCCTCTCAGCGGCAGGTTGCAGAAGATGCATTGCTGGAAGAAGGCGGCATCACCATGGGTCAGGCCGTGGTGGAAATCAGGCAACATTTGGCGAAGAACCCCGGTGACTTACAGGGATGGCAATATCTGGCGACCACTGCGCGCGCGGTAGGGGATTATCCGGCTGTTGCATTGGCTTATGCGGAGCTTGCACGCGCGAACCCCACAGACGCAAATTTTCGCATCGAGGAGTTTGAAGCCTACATGGCCCACGCGAATGGCCAAATAACGCCCGCCGCCCGGCTGGTGCTTGCAGCGCTTCTGGAAATCGCGCCTGATCACCCTGCCGGACAATATTATTTGGGTCTTGCGCATTTGCAGTCAGGCAATGAAGACCGCGCCCGTGCAGTATGGACCGCATTGGCGGACCGGTCGACGGCAGACGCACCGTGGATGCCGACACTGCGCCGTCAGCTGAGTGGGTTGGGGGTAAGCCCACCGGAATTGTCTGAAGAGGACATCGCTGTTGTTAACAGCATGAGTGATAGCGAGCGTGAGGCTTTCATAAAATCGATGCTAGCCCGTCTGGAATCAGAGCTCGACTCGGACCCCACTGATACAAGGGGTTGGTTGATGTTAGCACGCTCAAAACTGACTATGGGTGACAAAGAGGGTGCAATTTCTGCACTTAAAAGTGGTATTTCGGCGAATCCGGGCGAAAAATCCGCTGACTTGCAGGCGTTTCTTGACAATATTGAATTGAGTCCCAATCCTTAACGCTGCTTTAACCATTCGGCACTAGGCTTGTCGGTCGGTGAAGCCCAATCAAGGCGCGAAGAATACGCTTGCCTTCCTCCTGCTGAACTGGCTTTCACGATCTCTTTTTGGGGCGATAACTCATGGTTGATGTTAATCCCGGCAGGTCTGCATTGCAGGCACAGTTGCAGGCAAGCAAGGCAAAAGGCAAAATAGCGCCCCGTCCCGCTTCTCCCGCTAATAGCAAACCTTCCTTTAACCCGCAGGATGTTATTGGCAAACGCATTGCCGCCCGGACAGATATTTCGTCGCCTGACCGCCGTGTTCCGATCAAAACCAATAATGGTGCAGGACAGCTTTCAAGCACTGATGAAATTGATGAGGCCAGCCTCCGTGTTGCCAATTTTACCGGATCAAGCCGTGAAGCGCCGACAGGCAGGCCTTCTAATGAAAGCCTGATCCAGCGCAATCAGCCCCTTGGTCAGATTATCAATATACTGGTTTAGGTCTCAATTTTTTATTCATTGCTGGACGAATAGCTACCTGCGCGCCACATTAAGGTTATGGCGAACCCACCTTTTACACCTGATCATTTTCACCGCGCTGTCCCGGACGGCGACGACCATGAACGGCTAATGTGCCGCGATTGTGGCTTTGTTGCTTATGAGAACCCCAAAATTATCGCCGGGGCTGTGGTGACCCACGGCGATCAAATTCTTCTGTGCCGCCGAGCCATTCACCCGCAAAAAGGCCGCTGGACCATACCCGCTGGCTTTTTGGAAATGGGCGAGGCCCCGGCTGAGGGTGCCGCACGCGAGGCAATGGAAGAAGCTTGCGCGGATATCGAGATCACTGACCTGCTGGCGGTGTATTCGGTGCGGCGCATCAGCCAGGTTCATATGATGTACCGGGCGACATTGCCCAAACCAGAGTTTAAACCTGGGCTTGAAAGCCTTGAGGTTGCCTTGTTCAATTGGAAGGACATTCCCTGGGATGATCTTGCCTTCCCCAGTGTGCACTGGGTGCTCAATCATTTTGACAGCGTGCGCGGGCAAACCGGTTTTGCACCTTTCACCAATCCTGAGGGTTGGGAAAAAGTTTAAACTCGGCTATATCCGTCCAATCTGTATCGCTTTCAAGTTAAGGCCCGCGCCATGACCGACATTATTGCAGACTATCACCAACTTGCAGAGCAAACCGGCATCAACGTTGGGCAATTGTTTGAAGACACGGTGGAGAAAATTTACCGTGCATGGCTAAAGCCGGGTGACCGGGCGGTTGACGTGGGTGCGCATCGTGGCGCGCATTTGTTTCCCATGGCTGAGGCCGTCGGGCCAACAGGTAAAATATATGCCTTTGAGCCGATCAAGCCCATGTTTGCGGCGCTGAAGAAAAAGCTTAAATCAAAGCAGATCAACCACGTGAAACTGTTTAATTTGGCTTTGGCGCAGGAGGCGGGCACAGCCAGTTTCAACTATTTTGAAAACCGCCCGGCCTTTAGTGGTCTCGAGAAACGTGGCACACCGTTTGACGATACCGAAGGCGGCCTGCAAAGTGTTACGGTTGAATGCGCAACATTGGACAGCAAGCTGCCCCTGTTCAGGAAAATATCGGCGATCAAACTGGATATCGAGGGCGGCGAGCTGCACGCTTTGATGGGGGCGCGCAAGTGCCTTGCAAAGTCTCGGCCGCTGGTGGTGTTCGAAAACGGGCGGCAAGCGTCAGCCAATGTATATGGTTATACAGCGGATGATTTTTTTGAGTTTTTCGCAAGCGTCAGCATGAAGGTTTTCTGGCTGTCAGGCGAAGAGTTTGTACCTGCCGACTGGCAAAAAAACAAACCTTGCTGGGAGTTTGTTGCTTTGCCCGTGGAGAATACAGATTTCGCTGAAAAACTACCGGGATTATGCCGAGAAGTGCTGTCTGCGGCTACAATTTAGTCTTCCGTCGGTAGGTATTTTGCCAGGAACGGCGCTTGGGCAATGGTGAAAACCAAAAGCGCACCCATATAGCCGAAGGTTTTGAAATTCACCCATATTTCGGTGGAATAATTGCGCCATATCAGCTCGTTCACCGCCGCCATCAGCGCGAGAAAAATAATATAGTTACGGGTGATTAGCCGCCAGCCTTCGTCGGGCATTTCCAGCGCCGATTCCATCAGGCTTTTGAAAAACAGGCGGCCTGTCAGCAAACCAAACAACAGAATAGCGGCAAACAGGCTGTTAATCACTGTCAGCTTCATTTTAACGAAAGTTTCGTCCTGCAGGTACAACGTCAGCCCGCCCATCACCAGCACGATAACCAGCGTAAACCACTGCACCTTGGCAATATGGCCGAGGAATTTTTTGGCCGCCATCATCGACAACGGATGCACCACCATGAAAGTAATGGTCGCCGCATAGATGCCCCCGATGCGGAAGGCGATGAAAAAACTGATCAGGGAGCCAAACTCGATCAGCGGTTTAATCCAGCCAGCTGGTTTTTTGGGGCTTGAATCAGGGGTAGTCGAATCCGGCTGTTGCGTATCTGTCGCGTCTGTTGCTTTTTTATCAGTCACGTTTGTTCTCTTATTGCTGTCATTCGGCGGCGACCCTATCGCCTCTTGCCGATGAAAGAAAGACCCCGTTAGATGACACACTGTTTTTTGATCGGATGCGACAATGCTTAAATTGTTCAAAGATAGAAATTTTGCCATCTATTGGGTCGGTGAATTTGTCTCGGTGATCGGTGATCACATCAGCATGATCGCCTTTCCGTTTCTGGTGCTGCAGCTTACCGGCAGCCCGGCGCTCACCGCCTTTGTGTTTGCGGCCCAGGGCCTGCCGCGCGCTGTCATGATGCTGGTGGGCGGCGCTGTCGTTGACCGGACCAGCCCCAAATTTGTGATGATCGCCTCCAATCTGGTGCGCTGCGTTCTGATTATGCTGCTGGCCTATCTTCTCTATATCGACCAGATAAATCTGCCGATTATTTTCACGGTTGCGCTTCTATTCGGGCTGGCGGATGCGTTCTTCTACCCGGCCAACACCGCGATGGTGCCCTCGGTTGTCGCTAAGGAAGACCTGAAGGAAGGCAATGCGCTTGTCCAAGGCTCGGTTTGGGTCGGGGTTATCATTGGCCCCGCGCTGGCCGGGTTGCTCATCGCCGGGCAGGTCACCACGGTGGGGCATGACGTGGGGCTGGAAGCCGCAAGTTATGAGACCAATCGCCCAGGATTTGCCCGCGCCTTTTTCATCGACGGCCTCACCTTTGCATTTTCGTTTGTCTCCCTGCTTTTTGTGCGCGCGCGCGCACTTGACGTTGAAGAAGACGGCGACGCAAAGCCAAAGTCGATGCTGGGTGAGGTGGCGCAGGCGATCAAATGGGTTTGGTCGGTTCCTGCTGTACGTCTCGGCTTTATCGGCATTGCGATTCTGGAGTTTTTCTTCCAGACGCCAATCTTTGTCGGACTGCCCGCGCTGGCGAAACTAAGGTTCGTTGAACCTGCCTATGTATACGGTCTTATCATTGCCGCATACGGTTCCGGCGCGCTTGTGGGTGCGGTAACCGGCGGCATGAGCAGAGGCCCGCGCGACGAAAATCTGATACGCACCATGTTCTTCATTTTCACCGGTTCGGGTGCCGCCATTGGCCTTATTGTGCTGTATGAACCCTACTGGTGGGCTATGCTTTTGTTCTTTTTCTCAGGCGCGGCGGACAGTTTTATCTGGGTGCATTTCACCACCTGGCTGCAGAAGCTTACGCCCGAGAAACTGCTGGGCCGGGTTATGAGCATCATGATGTTCATGTCGGTCGGGCTTATCCCCATCGCCAGTATCATTATGGGCATCGCGTTTGAATGGAACCTTGAAGCGTCGTTGTCGGCGGCCTCAATCATCATCGTGATTAGCTGTATTGTCGCGGCCCTGCATCCGGATAGTAAGCGGATGGGGCTTTCGAAACCTGCGCTAGGACAGGAGTGAGTGAACAGGCACCAAGTGATGCAGGCTTGAATTAATCGTTTGATTAACTTATGAACAGCCCTGCCTCGTTTTTCGGGGCAACCCTCATCGAATTACCGCGGCTGCTGAACCGTGTAATTTATGAGGAAACAACAATGACACATCCAACTAACAAAGGTGCTCGGCTTCGCATCAGGACACTGAAAGCCAAGAGCAAGCGCACCGATGCGGACATTTATGTCTACGACCCGAAAAAATGGTCACAGCTATATGGACGGTCCGTCAAACTCAAGCGTGCTCAGAAGCTGGGCTTCGATTATCCGCGCCGGTCTGTGGCAGATATCCTCGGTGATGACTACGGATACGGTTGCCGAAAGGAAAGCTAGAGCCTGTGAGTAACCTTCTGTTTATTTGCAGCCGCAACCAGTGGCGGAGCCCAACGGGTGAAGCCATCTGGCGGCGGCGAGAGGGGTACGCTGCCCGCTCTGCCGGTACCAGCCCGCGGGCAAAACGCACGGTCAATGCGGCAGACATCCAGTGGGCTGATATTATCTTTGTGATGGAAACCAAACACCGCAACCGGCTGATGGCAAAATTCAGTCGGTTGTTGTCGCACAAACCGTTGCATGTGTTGGATATCCCCGACGAATATCGTTATATGGACGAAGAGTTGATCGAACTATTGGATGGTTCGGTCACCGCTTTATTGGGACAGGCATAATGCGTGGTTATTTTGCCATCGGAATTGATCAGGCCTCAAAGGCGGGCAATGTGGGTAACCTTATCCGCACGGCTCACTCGTTTGGTGCCAGCTTTGTTTTTGCAGTGACCCCCAAGGTGGTGGCCCACACCGGCGAGCTGGTCACCAAAAACTTTACCGACACCAGCAAAAGCCACCAGCAAATCCCTTTTTTCAATTATGCCACAGCGGCAGACGTTGAGGTGCCGCAGGGTTGTCAAATGGTGGGGATCGAGATCACCGAAGATGCCGTTGACCTGCCCAGTTTTAAGCACCCGACCCAGGCGATTTATGTGCTGGGCGGCGAGCGTTCCAGCCTCAGCGCCGATATGTTGGCCCGCTGTGACAGCACGATCAAAATCCCGACAAAATTCAGCCTTAACGTTGCAACAGCAGGCGCGATCGTTATGTATGACAGGCACCGGGTTCTTGGTGGTTACCCTGACCGGCCTTTGATGACTGGCGCTAAGCCTGAGCCGCGCCCAAAGCATGTGCACGGCGGCGCACGCAACCGGCGCATGAGCAAGGCCGACAGGGCAGCGGCAGAAGCAAAACGCGTTGGTGTCTTGCCGCGCGGCGATAAAGACGGTTAAATAGGCTTCTCAGCGCGCCGATGCGCTTGAGCCGGGCGATAACAGAAGGATTGAGAGACGCATGAAAGCGGGTTTGTTAGCAATATTGTTTTTAGGCATAACCATTGCGGGCAGCTTTGGTGGTTTTAGCGCAGCTGAGGCCCAAAGCGAAAAGCGCCGCCATCTGGGTGCGTTCCGAGACTGGGATGCTTTTGTTTACACCTACCCCAACGGGCAAAAAACCTGCCATATGATCTCCAGCCCCAAGTCAAGTCAGGCCAGCCGCCGTAATGCTACGCGCGGCGATATATATATCATGGTATCGCACCGACCCGAATACGGCGTGACCGGCGAAGTGAATGTGGTGGTGGGTTATCCGATACGCCAAGGCTCAGACGCGGTTTTGCGCGTTGATGGCCGCAGCCGGTTTGAGTTCTTCACCGAAGGCTCGGGTGCTTGGGCCTACGACCCGTCTGACGACGCCAAAACCATCGCCGCCATGCGCCGGGGCAACCGCCTTGTGGTCAACGCTACCAGCCAGCGCGGCACCAACACCACCGACAGCTACAGCCTTTCAGGCTTTACGGCGGCCTATAATGCAATAACGGCGGCTTGCCGGTGATAATCTATTAATGTAATCATCCTTGGATGATGGATACACACACAGCCAACACCCGCCGGTATGATCTGGACTGGCTTCGGGTACTCGCCTTTGGCTTGCTGATATTTTACCATATCGGAATGTATTATGTGACGTGGGGCTGGCATGTGAAAAGCGCGCATGCGGGGCCGTTTGCTGAACCTTTGATGCTATTGTTAAACCCGTGGCGCTTGTCCTTGTTGTTTTTTATCTCGGGCGTGGCGTTCAAGTTTGCGGTGGACAAAGCGCAAGAGGGCTTTGCCAAAAAACGCTTCTTCCGGCTGTTCATTCCCTTAATGGCAGGTGTGTTCCTAATCGTGCCGCCGCAAGCCTACCTTGAGCTATTGGGCAAGGGCGAAATTGCGGCGGGCTACCTGGACTTTTACGCCGTTTATCTGTCCGCTGACCAAAGCTATTCGATCATTCTGCCCACATGGAACCATCTTTGGTATGTGGCCTATATGCTGGTTTACACCATGCTGGTTTTGCCGTTGATGCCGCTGATTGGCCGGTTGGCCGCTGCAATGGACACGCCCATATTTGAGCGCATTATGGGCGGTGGCCGCGTGCTTATCCTGCCGGCGTTGCTGTTTGTGCTGTACCGCTTCACCACCGATCGCTGGTTCCCTGACGAGACTCACGCATTGGCGGATGACTGGGGCGCACACGTTCGCTACTTCAGCTATTTCCTGCTTGGGGTATTGCTGGCTAAAAACGCGGCTTTCTGGCGGGCGATTGCAGATGTTAGGCACGTAGGTCCGGCGGTGGCGGTTGGTCTTGCTGCCACGCTCAGTGCGCTATGGGCCAATTGGGATTGGGTCTCAAATCAGTCGGTGCTTGTGGCCGTTGCACAGGCGCTGCGGCCGTTGTATGCGTGGGTTGTAATCGCAGCCTTGCTGGCATTGGGACAGCAGCACCTGAACCGCAAAAGCCCGGCGCTTAAATACCTCACCACGGCCATTTTCGCTTTTTATATTTTGCACCAAACCATCATTGTGGTCGCGGGTGTTTGGCTCTCGGGCTTCGGTCTGCCGGTCGCGGTTGAGTTTATGGCGCTGGTGATCATCACCTTTGGTGGCTGTTACGGGCTGTATGAAATTATCATCCGCCGCGTTGGCTTCCTGCGCCCTTTGTTTGGTGTTCCGGGCAACGGCTAGAACACCCACTCTTTACAAGAACCGGTGGCGGCATTATAACCCGGCCTTCCAGTAACCGCCCGGTTTGTGGAACGCAAACGGGCCATAAACGCCCTGGCGCTGTATTTTAGTCAGCAAAAGGCAAGGTGAAGACAATGCAAATGACCCCCGACGGCGGTGTGCCGATCGTATCCCCGCGACCTGCAATTCTAGAAGAAGGCCTGAAAAATATTCTGGGCCTCGATCGCACCGAACTGCGCGATGCCATTGCGGCCATTGGCGTGCCCGAAAAACAGGTGAAAATGCGCACTAGTCAGGTGTGGCATTGGGTGTATCACCGGGGGGTGTCCTCGTTTGATGACATGCTGAATGTATCCAAAGACGTGCGAGCTAAATTGGCTGAGCATTTCATCATCAAGCGCCCCGAAGTTGTCGAGGCGCAATATAGCGAAGATGGCACGCGCAAATATCTGATCCGCTTTCATGACGGTAACGAGGCCGAGGCGGTTTATATTCCCGAGGAAGACCGCGGCACGCTGTGTGTTTCCAGCCAGGTTGGTTGCACGCTGAATTGCAAGTTTTGCCACACGGGCACCATGAAGCTGGTTCGCAACCTGACCGCTGGCGAAATAGTGGCCCAGATGATGATTGCGCGTGACGATTTGGGCGAATGGGAAAACCCCACCGCAGGCAGGCGCGTGACCAACATCGTGATGATGGGCATGGGCGAGCCCTTGTATAATTTTGACAATGTTAAAAAAGCGCTTGAGATCATCATGGACGAAGAAGGCATTCAGCTTTCGCGCCGGCGCATTACGCTGTCTACCTCTGGCGTGGTGCCGCATATGGAGCGGGCGGGCAAGGAAATCGGCGTTAATCTGGCGGTGTCATTGCACGCAGTGAACGACGCGGTGCGCACCGACATTATGCCGATCAACAAGAAATATAATCTCGACGCAGTGCTGAACGCCTGCGCCAATTACCCCGGCGCGCATAATGCCCGCCGTATTACCTTTGAATATGCCATGCTGAAAGGCGTGAACGACAGCGACAAGGATGCGCGCGATCTGGTGCGTCTTCTGCGCAAATATGATTTGCCAGCGAAGGTTAACCTCATTCCGTTCAACCCTTGGCCGGGCACTGATTATGAGTGCAGCGAGTGGGATCAGATCCAGCGCTTCTCTGACATTGTTTATGAAGGCGGCATTTCCGCGCCCGTGCGCAGGCCGCGTGGCCGCGACATCATGGCTGCTTGCGGACAGCTCAAGTCAGCATCGGAAAAGAAGTCGAAAGCCGACATTCTGCGCGAGCAAGCAGCCACTGCTGCAGCGACGAATGCCGAAGCGCACCATAGCTCAACCGGGCTGACTTAACTTCATGACCAAGCCGACAAAAGAAACGCTGAACACAACTTTCCGGCCCTACGACAGCGCGGACCGGGACGTTTGCCTTTCGTTGCTGGACGCCAACACACCGGAATTTTTCGGACCTAACGAAAGGCCGGACTTTGAAAGGTTTCTCGACGACCTGCCAGGCCCTTACTTGGTGTTGCTGGACGGTGACCGGGTGATTGGTTGCGGCGGCTACTGCATCGAAGATGAGAGCGATCCCCTTTACGATCCAACCTCTCGGGTGGCGCGCACCACATGGGGTATGGTGCACCCGGACTATAAAGGCCTGGGCCTCGGCAAGCTATTGTTTCTGCACCGCCGCAAAATGATCAAAGCGTCAGGGGATGCAGACCGCATTCGGGTTCTTACCAGCCAATATATCGCTGCTTTTTTCACCAAGCTGGGGTTTTATGAAGTGCGTCGGGAAAAAGATGTGTTTGCAGACGGTATTGATCTGGTCGAGCTGCTGTTTGATTTTTAACAGCTAGGCCCGGTCTCTTTGTTTGGTTGGCGGCTATAGGTCATCTCGTACGTTTGCACCCAGGCGTCTTCCCCGTGCATGCGCCGGAAAACATCGTTTACAAAACCATCGCCTGACGTGGCGCGGATTACCGTTTTTACATCAAAATTTTCGGTGCCTGAGTAACCGCCCGGCACCAACGTTTCCATGCCGCTCTCCACGCGCCTGCTCACCAGCCCGCTCCAACGCTGAGCGTTCGCATTCAGAAAATGCGCGCGCCAGTTGTCCGCACTTTGGTCGTAAGCTCGAATGTCAGTTGAGTGAAAATTGGGCGCGCTGAAACAGGTTTGAAATGTGCGCCCGTCGCTATGGTAAAAAGCGGTGATGTGGGCGTTGCTTTCAAGCGGAACGCGCGTGCCGTCGGCACGGAAAGCAACCATGCTGGCCTCCCATTCGCCGCGCATGAATACATAGTCGCTATGTGCGGGGAGTGCAGTGTCGGGTGTGCCGTATCGGCCATGTTCATCCGTCAACAGGCTCTCTGTCCCTAGCAGAGAAAGTCCAATCATGATCGATTTTGTCGCGGTCAATGCTGTGCGTATGGTCATGGTATGTATCCTTCCGCCTCTATCATGACAGTTTAGCGTCCTATAGCTTGTCTTGCCAAATTCGTCTGACACATGTCGCCGCACGTTCGTCCCTTTGCCTTTTGTCTCTTCGCTGATACAGTCGGCGGAACGGGAAGATTTTTGGGAACGGGAAGATTTATGAACCACTCTTTGGGAAAAACCTTTTTGGCAGGCGCCGCGTTACTGGCAGCGCTTTCCTTTTCTGGTGTTGCCGCGGCTGCGATGGCGTTGCAGGACGATACAGAAAAGCCGGAAGAAGCCGAGCGTGCGGTTGTTCCAGAAAGCCTGTCCGCCAAGCTGGAAGGTCTGAGCGAAGAAGAGCTGGACTTTCTTCTGAGCGACAAAGCCCTCAGTTATGCTGCACGCCACGAGATTTTGTTTGCCCGTTTCGCGAGTAAAACCCCTGAGGCCATCGCCGCTTATGTGCGCGCCATGATCAGGGTGAACAAACTGTCAAAGTTTAATCCGGAAACCGACATGGCGGCCATTCCTCTAAACACCGAGGCTGGCGGCTTCAACCGTTGGCGCTTACCGCGCCCCGCCGAGTTTGACACGCCGCGTTCGCCCGGCCCAATCAACATAAACCGGTATTTTGGCTCGGGCCCCAAACTGGGCATACAAACCTTCCTGAACCTGCCTGTTGCCATCACGCCCGAAGACCTTGTCGCCGGGCAGGTTGAAGTGGCGATCATGGGTGTGCCGCTGGACACTGGCACCGGATACAGGGGTGCCGCCTACGGCCCCAATGCGGTCAGGAACGGTAACATCTACAAAGGCAACAGCCCGGTGGAGCCGCCGCACATGCACACCATGGTATCGCCCACCAACGACCTTGTTATGGTGGACTACGGCGACATAAACGTGGACAGCCTTAGCCTGGAGCGCAGCATCGGTCACATCCGCGAGATGGTGCGCCAGGTGGCCGCCGCAGGCGCCATTCCGATGATTGTCGGCGGTGACCATTCGCTGATGTATCCTGACGCAGCCGGTGTGGTGGATGTTTACGGCGCCGGCAATGTCGGCATTGTGCATTTTGATGCCCACTATGACGCAGGCGGGGGCCAAACCCATATGTTGTCGCACGGCCAGCCGGTGCGCAGGCTGTTCAATGAAAAACTGGTGCCCGGCAAGAACTTCATCCAGATCGGCCTGCGCGGATACTGGCCCGGCAAAGCAGGGTTCGAGTGGATGCAGGAAAATGGCCTTCGTTATCACACCATGGCCGAGATCGAGAAAAACGGCTGGGACTATGTAATGGAACGCGCCATGAAAGAGGCGCTTGAGGGCCCCGAATATATCTTCATCTCGTTCGATGTGGACGTGCTGGACCCGGCATATATGCCCGGCACCGGCACACCCGAGCCCGGTGGGCTAACCACACGCGAAGTGTTCCCCATCGTGCGCCGCCTATGCGCCGAGAAAAATGTGGTGGGTTTTGAGCTGGTTGAAATGAACCCGCTGGTGGACCCCGGCTATACCAGCGCCCAAAATGCAGACCGTATTTTGCGTGAGTGCCTCACCGGCATCGCCATGCGCAAACAGGGCCTGACCGAGCCGCATTACCTAAGCCCGCTGACTGTTGATCACGGCCACGATAAAAAAGAGTGAATATAGGCGCTAAATTTTTTGCCGATGTTTTGGGGTAACCATCATTTCATTGCTTCTGCATGAAGATAGTTACTTCCGCGAACACAATACCAAACTTTTTGATGTATGACCGGTTCATGATGGTGTTTTCGTCGAACGCCCACATCCAGTCCTGAAAGTTAACCCGGTAGGTTGTGTTGTCTACAGGCAGGTCCATTTCATAGCGCCAGTAAAAAGCATTACCGTATGATGTGCCTTTGGCTGGGCCAGCAATGTCCGCTGCGCCGCCTTCAAAGTTGTTGTCGCCCTTATCGGTAATTGTCCAAAGCCGCTTTGTTACACCGTCGCCGATGCTATATTCAAATGTCTCGTCCAGCGTGATGGTGTCGTCTTTAATGGTGCCATCAATGTCCACAACAAACCGCTGAAGCAGGTTACCGTCGCGGTCCTGCACAATGCCCCAGCCGCGCACATCACCTTCAAAGAAATTAAACAGATTGAAGTCTGCGCCGGCATCCAGATATTTCTCGCCGTCGACCGAAATTGAACAGGCGGAAACCGCAAGGGCGCCAATAAGGCCAAAAATACGTTTCATGGGGTTAATCTCCTTCAACCGGGCATTTTTTGAATTGCAGGTGTGCGCCAGATGCTGCTGGTTCGCCCCAGTGTCGGCATCAGGCATAGCCAAACCGTGCCGATGATCAACATGGCAATTGGTGCCTCTGGCCCGAAGCCAACCGCGCCGAACCGCACCCCTGCCATATAACTGAAGGGTGCAACCGCGGCGACAATCAGGGTGCCAAGGATGGGGCGGGTCATGAAAAAACTGAAGCTGTGCAAAAGCGTGCCAGCGAAACCAAGCCATATCGTCATCAGCCAGAAAGGGATCGGCAGTGCCGCGCCCAAAAGCGATGGGTTGGGCGTAAACACATAAACCCCGAAATAGGTGAGTGTGCTGTCTGCCGTGATGCCAACGAGCCCGCAGGCTAGCATCACCTTCAACTCACGCCGCCAATTGGGTACCAAAAACAGATGCAGCACCAGCAATAGCGCCAGCGCCCATTCATAGGTGGTTTGGCCCAGAATGGCAGTGAACCAAAGCGCCTGATACCAAACGGCGTTGATAATATTATTATAGCGGATGCGTTTCATGCAGCTCTATACGGGCCGTGTGCCGGTTTGGAGTTTTATTTTTTGCATCTGTTACCCAGTGGTCCAAATTTGAGGTCCGGCCTATTCAAATTTGCATGCTTATAAAAACGCGCTTCTTCCACATCTATTGTTCAGTATTTGATCAATGAGGAAGGGACCATTTTTATGGCACGTACACTTTATTTCGTTTCCGGCAGCCCGTTTGCATGGCGCGCCATGCTGGCATTGGCCTTCAAAGGCCTTGATTACACCGCGGTTGAATTGCATGGTAGCAAGGGCGAAACAAAAACACCTGAGCATCTGGCGCGCAACCCACGCGGCAAAGTGCCGGTGTTGGTGGACGGCGACGTGACAGTTTACGAATCCGTCGCAGTTCTGGCTTATCTGGAACGCGCTTATCCTGAAACCCCACTGTTTGGCACCACACCTAAGCAGGCCGCACATATTTGGCAGCGGGTTATGGAAGTGGAAGGTTATTTAAGCGCAGCACTTGCGGGGGCAGCCCGGCCTATCTTCACGCAAACATTTGCCGGCCGTGAAGACGAGATCAACCAACATTTCGCCGATGCCCGCGCTGAGATTGCAACGGTTGATGGCTGGTTGAACGGCAACGACTTTATGGCAGGCGACTCCCCCTCTGCCATTGATGCAATGCTCTACCCTGCTCTGGCGATGATTGCACGCATTGGCCCCAGCCTTAAGGTGCCGGGTATTACCCCGAATATTCCTGATTATGAAGCCGACTTCCCTGCGCTTGCCGCGTGGATGAAGCGTGTTGAAGCCTTACCCGGTTTTGACGATGCCTACCCGCCCCATTGGCGCAGTGCTGCGTAAACAAGCGAACTCCCCACCTCTCTCTGTCGTGAGGGACTGCCCATAATTTGGGCCGAGGTGCGATCTCCCCGTCGCACCTCTTTTTTGCCGAAATGTGTTGGTGACAATTACCTCCTCAGACTGCATAATCTTGAAGGCGATGTAGTGGGGTGTGAGCCAAAATGCCAATGACATCAATTATCAGCAGAATATCGGGATGGAGTGTTTTAAGTTGGATACTTGCATTTGCTGTGCATGGAATTGTTATTCTGGTGATCGTCACGTCGATTCGACCTGAGCTATATGGGGTTTCAGGTTTTAACTTTGGCGTTGCCCTGAAAATATTTGTTGCTGCGGTCGCTACTGCTGGCCTGGTGTTTATGCCTCTCTTGCGATTGCTGATCCGAATTTATAAACCTAATTTTTTTGGATACTGCGGTGTTGGGGTTTTGGCAGGTATTATTATATCCACGATTTTTCTAATTGCTCACACGGTCTTTGGTCTATTTACCGTTGTGTCGCTTGAGGCTGAAATTGAATGGATATTTATGTTTTCAATGATGGGGGCTGGCTATTTTTGGGTCATGCTTAACATCACATAGTTTGGTATGCCGAATTTGCTCGCTTGAATGAAAACAGCTTTTTGAAGGCAGGTAATGCTCAGTAGCCTTCCTAGAATTTCATTTCTCTTCCTATCGCTATTTCTTGCACTGATTTTGTATTGACACTGCGTCGGTTAGAATTAACCGTCCGCTGGCGACGTGCCTTCAGGTCGCTTGAAACGGCTGGCATCCACTGGCCCGTTGATCGTGCGTCCTGTGATTGTCGTGGTTTGCATCAACTCGCCAGTGTCCAAGTCGCGGGTTTCCTGCCGGTCGGCGTAAACCGGTTCGCCCGCTGCGCCTGCACGGAAATCCATGCTGATGGTTTCCTTGCGCTGTTTGGTGGCGTCAATGTCCGGATGCAGGGCGCTGGTTTCCAGATCGCGGGTAATTTGGTAGCTGGCCGGGTCCATATATAGCCGCCGGGAGAAACCATCAGGGGCGATCTCTTCCAGTTCATAGTAGGCTTTGCCTCCGTGGGTGATCTCGCCGAATAGTTCAAGCGAATAGCCAAGGGCTGCGCGCTCATGCAGGCCAAACAGGTTGCCTGCGATGCCGCGCACCAACGCTTTGTGCCCGTCTTCTGACAAGTCTGCCACCCGGCCGTCACCGAACATTTGCCAACCGCCGTCTGGCCCCAGTGCTTCGGTAAACACCCGGTTGCCATCTGCGAAAATGTCAATGCGCATATGTCCCTCGCGGGTTGCTATATAGGTGCCGGTAACGGTGAATTCAGGCTCGACAATTTCCAATTCCACTTTAACCGATTGCACCGCTTCAATTGTTGCCGCGCCGCCGCGTGCTTCGGTGTGCCGCGCGAGAACATCTTCCAGTGACGGCAATGTATTTGTTTCTGGTGCTTGGCTGCAGGCAGTGATGGTCAATAAAAGCAGAGCGGATAACATGTGTCGCATTGTATATTTTCCCCAGATCAGTCAATGCACTGTTGTTGCGGCAAACCCGGGCAATCTGCACGCATGTTTCGACAAGACGGGCAAGCCGGGCGGTGGACCGGTAGTTCAGAATAGTTTTTCTGTGCATTAGCTTCACAAAAATAGCCGCACGCTGCGATTGACGCAGAACAGGGCGGGCCTATACTCGCGCCGCTAAGCTTATCGACACGTGCATTTGGAGTCCTGCAATGTCTGAGAAAATCAATAAAGTTGTGCTTGCCTATTCTGGCGGCCTCGATACCTCGATCATCCTCAAGTGGCTTGAGGTGACTTATGACTGCGAAGTGGTGACTTTCACCGCCGACCTCGGTCAGGGCGAGGAGCTAGAGCCAGCACGACGAAAAGCTGAAATGCTGGGCATTAAAGAGATTTTCATTGAAGACCTGCGCGAGGAATTTGTCACCGACTATGTGTTCCCCATGTTCCGGGCCAACACGGTTTATGAGGGTCTGTATTTGCTCGGCACCGCCATTGCCCGGCCCTTGATTGCCAAGCGGCAGATTGAAATTGCGGCGGAAACTGGCGCTGACGCTGTGTGCCACGGCGCGACCGGCAAGGGCAATGATCAGGTGCGGTTCGAGTTGGGCTATTACGGTCTGAACCCCAACATCAAGGTGATTGCACCCTGGCGGGAATGGGAACTGAACTCGCGCACTGACCTGATCAATTTTGCTGAAAAATATCAAATTCCGGTGCCCAAGGACAAGCGCGGCGAAAGCCCGTTCAGTGTGGACGCCAACTTGCTTCACACCTCAAGCGAGGGCAAGGCACTGGAAGACCCGTGGGAGGGCGCGGAAGAATTTGTCTATAGCCGCACCGATGACCCGGTGACGCAAGCACCGGACACGCCCGAGTATATCGAAGTGGAATTTGAAAAGGGTGATGCGGTGGGTATTAACGGTGTGGCCATGAGCCCGGCGACTCTCTTGACAGCGCTGAACGACTATGGCCGCAAACACGGCATTGGTAGGCTTGATCTGCTGGAGAACCGTTTTGTCGGCATGAAATCACGCGGTATTTACGAAACGCCCGGCGGCACAATTTTGCTGGCGGCGCACCGCGGCATTGAACAGATCACTCTCGACAAGGGTGCGATGCATCTGAAAGACCAGATTATGCCCAAATATGCGGAGGTGGTTTACAATGGTTTTTGGTTCAGCCCCGAGCGCGACATGCTGCAGGCGCTGATCGACAAGAGCCAGGAATTTGTCGCCGGCACGGTTCGACTGATGCTGTACAAAGGTTCGGCAAATGTGGTGGGCCGCAAGAGTCCTTACAGCCTCTATTCGATGGAACATGTAACTTTTGAGGAAGACAGTGTTTATGATCAGCGCGACGCAGAAGGTTTCATCAAACTAAACGCGCTTCGACTGCAACTTCTCAAACAGCGCGGCAAAATTACCGAGCCGCCGTCTTATGACTAAACATGGATTTGAAATCGTGGAATTTGACTGAGGGTTTCCGAAAAACTCTGGTTAGAGTCTAAAAACCCGCAGTTTTATTCCGAAAAAGGCGAGTTTGATTCCAATTTTGGCCAAAAAACTTCCAAAAATGGACGATTAGAAAGCGAAAACAGGCACTATGATCGAGATTTTTACCATCGTTGGGCCGGTTTTCCTGATTTTGATGCTGGGTTATTGGCTTGGGCGGACAACATTGTTTCCGCCCAAATCCAGTGAAATTTTGATCACCTATGTATGGTATGTCGCCATTCCGGCACTGATGTTTCGCGCCATCGGATCCGGTGAGCTGCCTAAACCGGACGAGCTGTTTTTGGTGCTGGGGTATTACTCTTCGCTCGGGTTCCTTTATTTAATTGCAGTGCTGATAGCCAAATATTTTTTCAAGTTGAACCCGGCGGAGCAAGGCATTTTTGCGCTGTCATCCAGCTTTGCAAACGGCGGGTTCCTGGGCATTCCAGTGCTAGAGGGCGCCTACGGTGCTGAGGGTGTTCGCTTGCTGCTCGTCATCCTCAGTTTCCACGCCTTATTCCTGCTAACCACCACAACGCTGATTGTTGAGCGCGCCAACCGAACTGTTGGTGGCCCCAACGTTCTCATCAAATCGCTCAGCAGTATTGCGCATAATCCGCTGTTGATCGCCTTGGCTTGCGGGCTGGCGTGGTCAGCGCTGAACCTGCCGTTCCCATACTGGCTGGACCGGGTGCTTGCCCTGCCGGCACAGTCGGCCTCTCCGGTTGGTTTGTTCGCGGCCGGGATGGCGCTTTCCCATGTGAAAATCGCGGGTGATCTGCGCCATGCAAGCACCGCGGTTGCGATCAAACTGTTTCTGTTGCCAGCATTGGTTTACAGCGTCACAACCTGGGTAATTCCCTTGCCGTCGGTTTGGGTTGGTGTTGCCACATTAACCGCAGCGTTGCCGTGCGGCATGGTCGCCTACACCATGGCGGTGCAATATAACGTCGGCACCCGCCGTGCGGTTACAACGGTGATGATTTCAACCGCCCTGTCCGCCTTTACGTTAACTGCGATATTGTCATTGTTGGGTGTTGGTGGTTCCTGAATTTGGGCCTACGGCAGCCTGACGAAATGCATTGGTTGGCCCACAACGTCGATGCGTATAATTTTTTGTGGCAGGCTGGTGGTGACATATACAATGTTTTCAGGCGTACCGTGTTTCAGATCAATTTTATGGGCTTGATAAGTCCCGGCCGGTGTCTCGATATTTTCAATGCCATCATGGACAAGCTCAATATTTTCAATGGTATTCGATAGAGTGTTATACCAAGGCAACTTCAGCGAGAAGCCTTCACCAAGCTGCAGTCCGGCGATTAAACCAAATATACTAAGCCGCAGGGCAGACGGCGGGTGATCAGGGTTTGAAAAATCCACTGTACGCGCTTCAGCGCCCGGCTGGGAAATGACAACACCGCCCGTTAATGCCTTACCGTTCCAGGTCACGTCATATTTTCTATTGTTTTCGCCGATAGCAAAGTCGATGCCGATATTGAGCGGAAGCAAAGTTGTTGCGTCAATAACCGCTTGCGCCGTTTCCAAAATATTGGGCTGCATTTCGGTGCGATCACTAATCACATAGCGGGTGCCGTCCCGTTCCCAACCGTAAGTCATGCTGCCGACATCTGCGCCGTTATTGATCATTTTCAGGGAGAATCTTGAAACATCAGCTCGGGACATATTGACCAAATTTTGCCAGCCCGGCGCTTTTTCGCCAGCTAGGCTGGAATGTGTTCCTACAAAAGTACCAATCAAAAACACCATTGCCCAAGCAACCGGCCTATTTGTGTTTTTAAATTTCATGATCATGGCTCTCATCCTCTTTTGTCAAAACGGTCTTGAATTCTGGTTATTTGCACCACATCATACTGTAGCAGGCACCGGCGCGACATATGAGCAAAAACGAGATCCAATATGAAGCTATTTTATGCCAAAACCTCTCCTTACACCCGCAAACTGTTACTGTTGGCTCGCCATCTGGGACAAACAGATGACATAGAGATTGTCGACACCGACCCTCTCGAGGCAACGCCGGAATTTCTGGAAGCCAATCCGTTGTCAAAAGTACCAACGCTGGTTGTCCCCGGAGAACCTGCGTTGTTTGATAGCCGCGTAATTGCGGAATATATGCTGGACCGCGCCGGGATGAATGATAGTGGCCGCGCAAAAACCGAGCTTTTGAAACGACAGGCTTTGGCTGACGGGATCACAGATGCAGCTCTGGCCATCGTGCAGGAAAACCGCCGCCCTGAAGAACAGCGATCAGCTTACTGGATCGAGCGATGGACAGCTGCAATTGAGCGCGGTCTGGAGCATTTGGAAGACGGTGCGATTAATGCGCTGGATCAATGGCGGTTGGATGCCATGGCAACCGCTTGTGCGCTAGACTATCTAAACTTCCGCCTGCCAGACTTGGATTGGGAAAACCGCTTCCCCCAAACGTCAACATGGTACCGGGCGGCTCTTAAGCGCGAGGATATGATCGCCTCCGACCCCCGCCAGAAGGACTAGGTTCGGGACTTATTGAAGATAAAGCTTAGAAGAACTGTGTGGTTTGAAATGACGGGTGCAATTAAACTGGAAGAAAGCTGGAAAGCCGCCTTAGCGCCAGAGTTCGCCAAGGATTATATGACACAGCTTAGCGTGTTTCTGCGTGAGGAGCTTGCAGCAGGCAAAACCATTTACCCGAAAGGCAGTGAATATTTTGCTGCGCTTGACCATACGCCCGTGGACAAAGTGAAGGTGGTTATTCTGGGGCAAGACCCGTACCATGGCCCTGGCCAGGCGCACGGGCTGTGTTTTTCTGTGCAGCCGGGTGTGGCAGTGCCTCCGTCGCTTGTTAATATCTATAAAGAAATGGAAGATGACCTTGGCATTGTGCCAGCGCGACATGGCTGCTTGCTTTCATGGGCTGATCAAGGCGTACTTCTCTTGAATTCCGTGTTAACCGTACAGGCCCACAATGCCGCTTCTCATCAAGGACAAGGTTGGGAAATTTTCACGGATGCCATTGTCGCGGAATTGAATGATAAACATGATAATCTGGTATTTATCTTGTGGGGAAGTTATGCCCAGAAGAAAGGTGCAAAAATTGACCAGAAGCGCCACCTGGTTATAAAATCTGTGCACCCATCCCCGTTGTCTTCCTACCGTGGTTTCTTTGGCAGCAAGCCATTTTCAAAAACAAATGCCTATTTGCAAGCCATGGGGAAAACACCGATAGATTGGCAATTGCCAAACAGCCCTGAATAAACCGTACACAGGCCTCCTATATCTCATATGATTAGCGGTATTTGCCATGAGCCGTTGGCGAATGGCTTGAGACGCTGCCGATTGATTCATCGAACTTTCAACCAATCCTCTGCATTTTCCGCCTGACAAAAGACGCGGCAAAAGACGCGGCAAAAGAAACGACAAGAAAAATTCGGGTCACTTCAGGAGGAAAAAATGAAGAAAACGACAGCGATAATGTTACTGGCAGCCACAGGCTTGAGCCCTGTAATGGCAGCAGACGAAAATTCGAAAAATGCACTGAGTTATTCGTTTATTGAGGGTGCTTACCTGCATGACAACTTTAATGCCAACGGTGTTGTGGTACGAGATGATACAGCACCAGACATGAGTGTAGGCACAATTTCTGATCATGCAGGCGGTGGTTTTGCTGCTCGGCTTTCTTATGATTTTTCGGCAAAATCAAAGATGATTGGTTTTCACATTGTCTCAGATTTTTACCGGAGTAATCACTCGCCCTTAATCAATATTACGGGCGATGGAGGCGGTGCAATTGCGGCAGGTATTGTTGATACAAGCCAGAAAGAGTTACGGCTGGCGATGGGCATACATACTCGGTTTAACAATCGCATCAGTTGGTTTGCAGAGGCTGGCTTGGTTCGCAACAAAGCTATTTTGGCCCAAGCAACCGGTACATTTGCAGGTGGCGGGCCGATCTCAACAGACCTGAGCTTCTTTAGCGGTTTGAAAACATCCTTTGATTTCAAAGCTGGGCTGCGGGCTATGGCGACAAAGCATATTGAAGTGACGGGATACGGCCGCTATCACGGCAACGGTAAAATTGTCAGCGGCGACGACGGGAAGGTTAACTTTTCCGGTGAAGTCAAGGCCGGTGCCGGTGCTTACTATCACTTCAGCGACAGCTTCCAAATGGGCGGAGACTATGAATTTGGTCGCCCCGGGCGTCTAAGGTTGGTGGCTCGTTTAAGCTTCTAGCTTGGTTGCCCTCCACAGGCAGCATCACTATTTGCCAGAGCCTGCCGGACATGGTCAATCCGTGTTCGGCCAATTGGCAGGGAACTGCCATCATCCAGATCCAATTCATACCGGCTGCCTTCCAGCGAGCGCAGTGTTGTAATTGCAGACCGTTGAACTAGGTATGATTTGTGACTGCGAACAAAGTTTGCACTTAGGATGTCTTCCAGCCGGTTAAGCGATTTTGTGTGAAAACGGACCACACCGTCTTTCAGCATTGCCTCCGAATATTTGTCGGCGCCTTTGAAGTAAAGAATATCGCTCACCGCGATAACGTCGATGCCGCTACCTGCTTCGAATGCGATCTGTGTTGTTGCAGGCTCGCCTGTAAGTTCGGGCTGCCAAAACCGCCCCAGTGCTTTTGCAAGCCGGTCGCGAGTGAAAGGCTTGGGAACAAAATCCAACACACCGAATTCAAACGCTTCCAATGCACGGTTGGTTTCTGCGGACACAACGATGGTGTGAGCAGCCTGTGCAGTAAACTCTTTCAGAAGATCAAAGCCGTCACTGCCAACCAAATTCAGATCGAGCAAAATCAGGTCAATGGTATGATTGGTGATAAGGAGCCGTGCCTCAATTACATCGGGGGCACTATATTGCGCCGAAATTTGTTCCCCTAAAATTTCGGTTGATAATCTGGAAAGTCTTTTGGCGACAAGAGGTTCGTCTTCGACGATGAGCAGGTTAAAAGACATGGCAGAATAACCTAACCCTTTTTGAACGTAATTTCCGACACCCAAAAGGATCCTATCATTTGTGACTGGAAGCGGAAAGCGTTTCCACAAAACTCTTCAAGTCGAGCCTCGATGTACCGCGTGCCAAGGCCAGCATTTTGGTTGCTTTCACGCGCGCCAACTACAGGCACAGAGAGGCAGAACATGTCACCGTCTTTCGTTGTTTTCTGAGTAAGCGAAAGTGTTGCTTCAATCCCTCGGTAATCATTGTGACTAAAGGCGTTTTCGATCAACGTGTGGAAAAGCGCGGGGGGTACTTGCTGTTCCGGATTTACATCGATGGTTTCCAGCGTAATGCGACTGTCAAGCCGCCGTCCCATGAGGTCTACGTGAATGTTGCATAGCTCCAGCTCCTCCCTGAGGCTGACACTGCGCCTGTCTGAGAAGTCCGCTAAAATACGGAACTCCTGGGCTAGTCCGTCAATGAAGTTAACCGCGTCATCCGGGCTGGTTTCCACCCACTCCATCAATGCCGTCAGAGAGTTCATTAAAAAATGTGGTTGAACATTTCGCTTAATCAGATCCGCGCGCAGACGTTCGGACATAATCTGTAGTCGAACCGCTTCCTTGTTCTGGCGGCGAATATCTAGCGCCAAATCAAAGGCGACTAAAAGTAGAATGACGGCAAGAAAAAGATGGCCTTTTTCCAGATCAAGCAACAAGGCGAACAAAGCCACACCTAATCCTATTGAGAAGGTTTTGGCGTGAGTGTAGCCGCGGTGCCACGCAATTAGCGCAATTCCAAGCAGTGCAATATTCGATATGAAAAAGGCCCGAATATATTGTTCAATTGCACCAACCTCAATCAGTGAAGCAGCAAGGCTAATTGGAGCCACAGCCATCCACCACAGTCGTTTCGAGACGTTGATGCGGGTGAAAATGAGCCAGGGCAGTAAAATAAAGAAGGAGATTGCAAAGGGTGGTTGCAGCGCATTCAAATAGGGCTGCAAACTATAGGGGTATTCGAACAGGTATCTGGCTTCATCGAGTAAAACCGCGATCGCAATTGTGACGCAAAGGAGAATGGCAGTGATGGTTCCTTTTCGCCGGCCTCCTGTGCGCAGTGTTACAATGAGGTATCCCGCTAAAAAAAGGGCGGCTGTTGCAATGAAAAAGGTACTGACAACGGTTGAGTGAACGCCGAAAAAGTTGGACCGGTTCGCTGCAATCTGGATGCGCAGGTCAGTACTTTCGCCGGCCTTTAATCCAAGCGCGGCAATATGAATTTTCAGATGATGTTCACCTTCGGAAAGGCCGGACACAGGGATAAGAACGCGGCTGTATTGGCTGGCGGCATGGCCCTGATCCTTGTTGGAGCCGATTAATACATCATCCCAGTAGAAATCGTAAACGCCGTTTAGCCGAACGGATAACGCAAGCGGATTGCGAACGATTTCGCCCGGATCATGTTTGACGGTAAACCTTAGATAAAACCAAAAGCGCGCATCATCGTCCTTTATGAATGTACTGAAGGGCTGCCAGCTAGGATCCAATTCTATGGCGCCGGGGCTTTCAGCATATGATTGCCGTTGACTGATGTCATCGGTCAACAGCGTTATGGCTTCCACGCCGGTAGAGGCGAACAGCAAAAACAAAAATGTGTAAAAGCGAATTATCATACGTTTCAGCCTAGGGCTGAATTTGCCAATGGCCATGGTATAATGCGTGAACGCCTCACTTAGCCGCTAAAGCTGTTGCGCAGACCGTCCAGTACAAATTGCGTGGCCAGGGCCGCCAAAATAACGCCGAGCAACCGGGTTAAAACGGCGTTCACGGTTGGCCCCATTAGTTTCATCACCGGGCCGGCAATGATGAAGACAATCAAAGCGATCAGCATAACGGCACCGAGTGCGGCCGTGACCATAAGCTGTGATGTCAGGTCAGCACCGGCATCCGCCACCGACAGCATGATGGTGGTAATGGCGCCCGGGCCTGCAAGCAGAGGCATAGCAAGCGGAAATACTGAAATGTCTTCAAAATATTCGTCCATTTGTTCTGCGGCATGTTGTTTTCGCGCGGTGCGTTTTTCGAAAACCATTTCCAACGCAATGATGAACAACATGAGGCCACCCGCAACCCGAAGAGCATCAATGGAAATACCAAGTAGGCCGAGGAAGGGTTTGCCCATAAAGGCAAAGAAAACCAAAATGAGTGTGCCGATGAAAACACCTTTAAATGCCATTTTTCGCTGGTGTTTGGAGGTTGTGTCTTGGGTAAGGCCCGCGAAAACCGGTGCGATTCCCGGTGGATCGATGATGACGAACAGGGCGACAAATGCGCTGATAAAAATTTCATACATGGAACGAATCTCTGGTTTTCTAATCGGCAGATATGCCGCGAAGCTTTGCTCTAAAGAATTATATTATGCTGTTTGCAGGTTGCTGTAACTGTATTTTTCAGCAGACAGGCAATGGTCATGGGTCCAACCCCGCCGGGCACGGGTGTTATCGCGCCAGCCCGTTCTTTAGCGGCTTCGAAGTCTACGTCGCCGACTAAACGGGTTTTGCCCTCGCCGCGCTCAGGTGCGGGTATGCGGTTAATGCCGACATCAATAATCGTGGCGCCAGGCTTTATCCAGTTTCCTTCGACCATTTCGGGAATACCGACTGCAGCGACCACAATGTCTGCTGCAGCCACTTCGCTTGCCAGGTCCTGTGTGCGGCTATGGGCGATGGAAACGGTGCAATTTTCCGCCAGCAACAGCTGTGCGACCGGTTTGCCCACGAGGATCGAGCGGCCAATGACCAGCGCTTTTTTGCCGGTTAAGTCACCCAGTGTGTCTTTGAGCATAAGAATGCAGCCAAGCGGCGTGCAAGGCACCATACCGCCGCCGCTGGTGGCGAGCAGACCCGCGTTTACTACATGCAGGCCGTCCACATCTTTTTCCGGGGCAATGGTCCCGACAACTGCGGCTTCGTTGATGTGTTTTGGCAGCGGCAGTTGCACCAGAATGCCGTTGACGGCAGCGTCTGTGTTCAACTCCCGTACTTTGGCAATCAGGTCTGCCTCACTGGTGTCTTCCGGCAATTCAAAGTGAAAACCGTTCATGCCTACATCGGCGGTTTGCTTAACCTTGTTGCGCACATAAACTTGGCTGGCCGGGTCGTGTCCAACAATGATAACCGCCAGACCGGGTGTGACGCTGTGTTTCGCTTTAAGAGCAGCAACATCATGTGCCACGTCGCCGCGAACCGTTTGGGCAAAAGCTTTTCCGTCAATTATGGTGGCGGTCATATTCAGGCTCCCGGTTAAAGGGAGAGGCCAATGAGGCGTTATCTACCCTTTAGGTTCGATCAGTTTTTCGCTCACGAAGACGGCCGATAATTGCTTCAGCAAGATCGATGTTTTGCCGCTGATAATGAGTGTTTTTCTCCATGCGTGTTGACCCGCTATAATCTGAATAGCGGACTTGGGCAACCGTAGTTTTTTGGACAATAGCCTGATCAGCGCTTTGTTGGCTTTCCCCTGTTCAGGGGCCGCTGTAACGGTTGCGCGGAGGCATGCTGTGCCGTTTGTGTATTGGTTTATTCGAATAAACTGATTTTTTGCCGCGCTCCGCGTGAGATGTACCAATAGGCGCACACCGTCCGTGTGCGCCGAGGCGGGGCTAGTATCCATAAATTCCAAACAGCGGCGCGATGTCGTTTCGCAGTAAAACCCTGAGTGCAAAAATCACGAAAATCAAGATGATCGGCGATATATCAAACCCTCCCAGGTTGGGCAGAAGGCGACCAAGCGTGCGCCTTATTGGTGCCAGTGCCGGTTCCGTCACGCTGTAGAGGAAATGCTGGACGGTTTGAACAAAGGGCTGATAGCTGTTGAGGATGCCGAAGGAGACTAGCCAGCTCATGATAATCATCACAATGAGCAGAAAATAATAGAAGCCGAGAAGGGCATCAATTAGCCAAAAAAGTGCGGTCATCAGTCAAATCCTTGCTGTCGTTTTTACCGATCGGGGTTTTGGCCCCGCCTGTTGCGCCTAAAATGACGCATTTGTCATGTTACTTGCAAGATATGTAAGACCAAACCGTCGATTTTTCAATCTGGCGGCAGTTATTGCCTCTTTTGCCGAGTCGTATGACGTGATTCGCTGGAAGGGACCGGCAACTTATGCCGCATAGGCAAATATTGCCCAGCGGTGTTGATGGCAAGGGTTGCCTTAATAGGGACGAAACGGAAGAAAAAGTAAGCAAATGGCCTTCTTTGGTGCGCAAAATTCTGGTGGATTGTTCGGTGGCGGCGAACAGCGAACCTTTGCGCCCATCATAGGTATCAGCAGCTCACTGATCGCGCTTGATGCGCAGGCGCGGCTCTCTCGGATTAGCCTTGCCAGCCTGTCGGCGGCGGACCAGCAATCCATACAATCCCAGTTTGGCCGAAATGACGGGCCAGCCGTCATTCCGCCGTGGCAAATTCCGGAAGATGTGCTTTCGCTAAACGAACAGATTCGTGAAGTGCGCGCGCTGACCAGCTTTATCGATCTGGACGACCCGGTGCTGGATACTGTTTCTGATAACGCAGATCACAAAGCGACATTCGTGCTTTTCAATGCGCTGACCAATTTGCGGGTGCTGGCCGAATATGCGTCGGAAGACAGCACATTGGATTCGTCTTTGGGAAGGCTGGATGACCAGTTCCGATCCGGGCTGGATGAGGTGCGCGATTACCTGTCATCCACTGAACTGGAAACGCTGGATATATTTCTCGGCGAAAAAGAATATAAAACCGAGGCCACCACCAGAACCGGCAAGAACCAATCAGAGTCGACAGGCACCTATATTGTTGATGACCCGGATGCTGCTATTGCTGGCCTGACCGGTAGCGAAATATTTACGGTTTCAATTGAGAAAAGCGGCAATACCGATGACATCACTGTCGACCTAAGCGGCATAGCAGGCGATCTGAGCCTCAATAATGTGGTTGACCATATCAATGCGCAAATTGAAGCGCTGACCATCCCAATTGCGAAAACACTCAGCACGTCTGATTTCAATAGCGACGATACCAGCTTGACCACGGTGCGCATTGATACCACCGCAACCGGCTTGCAGCTAGACGGTGTAGATGTAACCGACGCACAGGAGATTGCTGTTGCAGACATCATTGCTGGCAAATTGGTTTACACGCCGCCCGATGGTTCCACGGAGGCAACGCTGGCTGGTTTTCAGTTTAGCGCTGATGAAGGCGCTGGCTACCCGGGTGCGCCATCAACTTTTGACACAGCGGAAAATTTCGCGGCCAAAAACCTTACCCGCTTCAATGTGCAGCGCAATGACACCACGGGCCAGTATGGCTTGAAAGTCGAGGGCACGATTACAGAAGAGGTAACGCTGTCGGCGGCCACTGCAGCGCCGACGCTATATGCGGTTTCTGCTGTTAGCCAGTTGGATGACAACTTTGCCGTTACCAGTCGCATTACCGAATTTAATAATCTGGATGCCACGATTGAGGCCGACGATACCACATCATTTGTTGGCATTGACTATGCAGCTACCGAAACAAAAGGCCTGGTTGACGAAACTGAAGATGATGGCCTTGATCCGGCGATTGCGTCGCTAAGGGATAAATTTCTGGCAGATGCGGTAGAAGATGTTGTCGGTGACGATGAAGATACCAGCACCAGCGACGTGGACGACGACAACACCTCGTCCATTACAAATGTAAACAGCGATGACCGCGTGAATGCGGACACCACTGGTTCGCGGGTCGCGGTGGACAGTGCGGGCGGTATTTATGTTGTTGGAACATCGGCTGGTAGCTTTGGGCACCAACTGAATGTTGCTGAAACCCAGGATGTTTTTCTGACCAAATTTGACAGTGAAGGCAATGTTGCCTTTTCACGGTTGCTGGGCGTTGCGGAATCCGCCGAGGCGTTCGACATAAAAGTCGATAGCAATGACAACGTTATTATTGTGGGCGCAACAGATAGTGCTTTGTCAGAAAGTGACATTGTAGAGGGCGGCGGCAGCGACGCATTTGTTGTGAAAATAAGCAAACGCGGCGACGAGGTGTTCCGTTATCAGCTGGATACATTCGGCACCACGGCGGCATACTCAATTGCTGTAGACAGCAACGATGACATTTATGTTGGCGGGTCAACCAGCACAGCGATTAGTGCGGCGACAAGCGCCAGTGGCGGCAACGATGCCTTGATTCTCAAACTTGATGGCACAAACGGCACAATAACGGACTCGACGGTTTTTGGCACATCGGGTGATGATGTGATTAGGGGGCTGGCGCTTGACGGTAATAATGATTTAATTGTTGCTTTGGATGAAGATGGTAGCGCTGCCGTCGCCCGCATTTCCGCATCTGATCTGTCCACTCAGCTTTCCAGTGTCAGTCTGGGCGATTTGGGCGCTGGCGGTGAAATTACCGGCGTTGCGATTGATACAGATACGAATAAATTTTACGTATCCGGTGTAACGACCAACGCAGCGTTGGATGCCTCTGGTGCCGCTACTTTGAACGGAACAGCGGCGGGTGGTCTGGAAGGCTTTGTCAGTGGGTTTAGTTTTTCTGGCGCGTCAACGCTGACGGCGGATTTCACCAGTTACGTGTCAACTGATGGCACTGACGGTGTTAGCGACCTAACCGTACAGGGCGGCAAGCTTTATGTCGCCGGGTCAACCACTGGTACGCTCTCAGGCGAGACGGCGCGCGGTGCCACTGACGGGTTTGTTGCCCGGCTGGACGGTGCCACTGGCGCCATTGAAAACACCGAGCAATTCGGTGAAGGGCTTGCCCGTTCTGCGGTGGGGGGCGTTGCCTTCACCAATCAGGGCGATTCCGTGCTTGAAACTCTTGGTTTGCCCACCGGGATCATCGAAGTCGACCAAACCCTTGATCTGGAAACCCAGACAACTGCTCGGGAAGGCGATCATTTCTACGTCAAATTTGACGACGGCCTGCGCAAGAAAATTGAGTTGGAAAGCGGCGACACATTTGATGATATCAAGCGAAAATTGCGTGTAGCTGGCTTTGGCAAAATTGATGCAGATGTTTCGTCAACTACAGAGGGTGAGAAGCTTAAAGTCAGTGCGCTTGATGACGGCGTGTCCATTGACCTGATCCCCGGCACAGGGGACAGAGACTTGCTGTCGCGTATCGGGCTGAAAGCAGGAAAGCTGCTGCCTAAAAACGAAGTGTTCGACATCAATCTGGACGGCGAAGAAATTGCGCCTGAAGATGATTTGGGTGGTGTCTTTGGTCTTAAGTTGGACGGCGCCCTCAATTTGCAAGACAAAGCGACCGCAAAATATGTTTTAAATTTACTTGATACGGCGATCTCTACGGTTCAGCGGGCATATAGGTCGACGAACTTTGACCCGATCAAACAACAGTTGCTTAATGAGGCCAAGTTTCAGGGAGCAGTTTCACCGAGAGTTGCCGCTCAGATTGCAAACTTTCAAAATGGTTTATCCAGATTACAAAGTGGCGCCAGTTCGCCGTCAGTTAGCCTGTTCGCCTAGCCGCCATAAATTTGGCGCCAAATTCAGAGCTTTATCCAAAAGTATATGATGGAAACCAGAGGTGATCTGGATTTGACGCTATTTTGAAATCTGATCAAGGCACAAAAAAAAGCGGCACACACACGAGCCGCTTTTTTCTATAGACCCCTCGAGCAGAGTATGCGGAACTAGGTGCACGATTGGGGGTCGAGTAAATTAAAACCCACTCCCGCCCCCCTGCTCGAGAGGTGCTTGATAAGTTACAAGGAGCGTGCCAGTTATAAAACTTCATTAAAAATCTTTTATTTTCAATAAGTTAATTATTTTTTGTGAGTCTATCTTTTGTTGGCGCAAAGAGATTGTCGCAAAAAGCAACAATATAAATGTTGCAAAAAGCAACTATGGTGCAAAATGCATCAAGTGTAGATTTGGGCCATTAATTTCCTGTTTATACCTCGGCCTTATACTGTTTTACGGACATTGATTTTACGGCGTGAAGCGCGCTTCTGGCAGGTTAGAGTTGGACAGATATACAGGCGATATTATGAGGTATTTAGTAGAAACCCTGACGAGAAACCTAACGAGTTTAACAAGAGCCCACTTTTGGCGGACGTTTCTGGTTGCTGGCTTTTTTGTAAGTGGTTTGCTTACCCCTTTTGCGGTTGAAGCGCGGCAGGGTGTAATGCCGGAAGAGGGCAAGCTTGCCATTGAAATGGATGCGTTTGACTTTTCCATGTTTCACCGCGGTCGTATGGTTGGCAAGGTTTCGCTCACATTAACGCTTGTAGTTATCGAGCAGGGCGATTCAGAGGTCATTCGTTTGCGGCTGCCTCAAATAAGATCAGATTTTTTAAGCGCGCTCACAATCCTTTCGCGCCAGCGTTTTAATGTAAACAAGCCGATTGACCCTGATATTGTCACATCTTATTTGACACCGTTCCTGAGCAATAGAATCGGCGCAGGTAAGGCAAATATTTTCGTGAAACATGCCCTGATCACGCCAACCTGATAACGCCAATCTCGCTTTAGCCTAGTTCTGACTGAGGCTTTTCAGGCCTTCCAGACCATCCGCAACTGTTGTAGTTTTGCTACAGTTGGGTTTCCGTAGCGTAAACCTATGTTGCTAATCTCTTGACCCAAAAGCCATTTGTCTTAACCATTAGTGATTGGGAAGGACTATCAAGTATTACGCTTTTTACACTCAGGAGAGAGACATGCGCTTTACGAGTTTATACCGGGCCACGGCACTTACCGCCGGTTGCCTGACTATGTTTGCTGGTGCTGCCGCCAACGCGCAGGACAATGCAGACGTAGAAATTGAAGAGGTTGTTGTTACAGGTTCATATATTAAGGGCAAAACACAATCCAGTAGTCCATCACCCATCGCGGTTATTGGCTCTGAAAACCTTAGCCAAATTGGTGCCAGCAATATTGCTGACCTTGTGCAGACGCTGACGATCAATAACGGCGCACAAAATAACCCTGATGCCTTTACCCAGGGATCAACCACGGGCACCTCTAACTTTAACCTGCGCGGCCTCGGCGTTTCGTCCACTTTGGTGTTGATGAACGGTCGCCGCCAAGTGGTGTCTGCCAACACAACCAATGACGGTATTGCCTTTGTTGATACCAGCTCGCTGGTGCCGCAGATTGCTGTTCAGCGGATCGAGATTGTGAAAGACGGCGCAGCGGCAATATACGGAACCGACGCTGTTGCTGGTGTGGTTAACTTTATCACCGACGATAGTTTTGAAGGCTTTGAGGTTTCCGCCAAATACCAAACGCTGACCGATCAGGGCAGCCAGGCAGATACCCTGTTTGAAGGCAAATTTGGTTGGGCTGGAGAGACCACCAATATTGTAGTAGCGGCAAGCTACTATGACCGGACCCCGCTGACCACAGCTGAACGCCGCTTGAGCCAGCCGATTGATGATACATCATCGCTTGGTAACCCGGGCGCGTTTTTCCTAACTCTACTGGCAGACCAAGACGGAGACCCTGCTACCAGTGATCCACTTCGAATTCCTGTTATTGACCCAACCGGTTGTGCGGACCAGGGTGGTTTTCCAACACCGCTTGGAGGAGCAGCACAGGGAGGTCTAGATGCCTTCGGTATTGACCAAACGGCAGGCTTCTGCCGCTTTGATTTCGGTGATTTCTTTAACTTGGTGCCGGAAGAGGAGCGCGTACAGGCGTTCGGTGTGATCACCCAGCAATTGGGCGGCGATCATGAATTCCGACTTGAAGGCTCTTATGCTGATCAGTCTGTTGTTCGCGGCAACTCGCCGACTTTTCCATTCCTTCAGCTCGGTAGCGCATTTGTGCCGCCGAACAACCCAGGTAATGTTTTTGGCGCTGATCATGTGCCAGTGTTATTCTTTGGTCGTGCGATTGGTAACGGTGGCAGTGTATCGCCTGCGACCCAGGACCGTGAAACCTGGCGGATCAGCGCCAGCCTGACCGGCACCATTATGGAAGATTGGTCGTACGATGTTGCCTTTACCCGCGCAGAAACAGATTCGCTTGTGTCAACGGAAGATACGATTACCGCCAACTTCCAGCAAGCTTTGTTGGGTTTTGGCGGTTCTGCCTGTCAGGCACTGGCCCAAGCTGACCGCGTAGCCGGTTCTGGACCATGCGAATTTTACAACCCGTTCTCGACAAGTTTTAATGTTCTGCCCAACAGTCAGAATGTTCTTGATTACATCATCGGTACCCAGATGTTGGACAATTCGTCTAAGCTTTCTGTGATTGATGCTGTTGTTTCGGGCACGGTTGGTTCCACGGCAGCCGGTGATATCGGCGTTGCGTTTGGCTTCCAGTACCGGGACGAATCTTTCGCTGTTGATCTGGATGATACATCCAACGCAGACGGTTTTGCCTTCCTGATTGGTGGTCAGGACTTTGACAGTTCCCGCACGGCCTATGCAATGTTCGCTGAGGCTTTTGTACCGCTGTCTAGCACGCTTGATTTGGCGGTTGCTGCACGCTTTGAGGATTACGGCGGCAATATCGGCGATACACTGGACCCGAAAGTGTCTTTGTTGTGGCGCCCAACTGACGAACTGTCGGTTCGCGGTAGCTATTCAACCAGCTTCCGGGCGCAAAGTGCGTTTCAGGAATTTGGCCAGAATACATCGCTCAATCAAGTGAGTGATCCGGTAACTGGCGGCACAGCCTTTGCAGCTGTTCGAACCCCTCTTGCCGCCAACGGCGCGCGAGACTTGGTGCCAGAGCAAGGCGAAGCAATAAACTTTGGCCTCTCGTACCAAACATCTGGTGGCTTTGAATTTGATCTGGATTACTGGCGCTATGATTTCACCGATGTGATTATTCAAGAGGCGTTCCAATCTATCATCGATGCCGACCCGAGCGGGCCGAATGTTATTCGGGCTGGTGGCACGCCAAACGGTACAATCCTGATTGTGCTTGCTGATTTTGTGAATGCATCGTCTGTAAAAACAGACGGTATGGATTTCAATATCAGGCAAACTTTTGACACCGACGCCGGAACCATTATGCCTTTCTTCGAGGGTACCCGGGTATTCAACTATGATCTGGTTGGTGAAGCCGGCGGTGCAACCGTCGACGGTTTAGCTAGCCGGAACTTCACGAACTTCGGCAGCCCAACACCGAAATTGCGCTGGAATGCTGGTATTGCTTTCACCAATGAAACGCATGATGCCCGTTTCTATGTGCGGCACATTAGCGGTATGGATGATGACCAAGTTATTGGCGGTGTTGAGAACGGTGACATCGATAGTCATACCACGGTTGATGCACAATATACGCTGAACCTGGGCGGTATTCTGGATGGTGCTGATGGTTCCAACATTCAGCTTGGTGTGATCAATGCATTTGATAAGCGTCCGCCAGTTGTGGCGACAAATGGCGGTTTCGAATCGCGCACCCACGATCCTCGTGGCCGGATGGTGTATGCACGCATCCAAACGCGCTTCTAAATCGAACGCACTAACATTAATGCGAAAAGGGGTGGCTTTGCCGCCCCTTTTTTGTTGGAAGCGGCCAAAAACAGCTCAAAATAAGTGTTGTTTCCATGCGACACTTCGACAAAACGATGCCCCCCCAACCGTATGAAGAACTTGACGTTTTCATAATCCCGAGTGAAGATATTAATGGAAGTGCTTAAAACGGACGCTAGAAGTCTCTCTAATTCGGCATTCGAAACCTCATAATAATGAGTGTTCGGGTCTCCTCCGACGCAGAAAGATCAAGGCGTTATGTCTTTATTTATTAAAGTCTGGGGAGGACTTGATGACATCTATTTTGCAACGCCCGTTGCGTAAAACCTTACTGACATCTGTCGCTGCAACCGCCACCTTGTTAGGTGCCGGTGCTCATGCGCAGCAAGCCGATGATGATGGTTTTGCTCTCGAAGAAATTATTGTAACCGCCTCGAAGCGGCCTCAAACATTGCAGTCTACGCCAATCGCAGTTTCCGTAACCGGCGCTGACACTATTGAAAAAGCCCGCGTGCTGGACATTTCAGACCTGCAATCGGTTGTGCCGTCGCTGCGCGTGACCACGCTGCAATCGTCTTCAAACACAAACTTTGTGATCCGGGGTTTTGGTAACGGTGCCAACAACGCCGGCATCGAGCCATCGGTTGGTGTTTTCATCGACGGTGTTTACCGCTCACGTTCTGCCGCAGCCATTGGTGACTTACCGCGCCTTCAGCGTGTTGAGGTCCTCCGCGGCCCACAAAGTACACTGTTTGGTAAAAACGCTTCTGCGGGTGTAATCAGCGTTGTCACCGCTGGCCCGTCATACGAATCAGAAGGCCGGGTTGAAGTTCAATACGGCAATTATGATCAGAAGTTGGTCAAAGCTTATGTCACTGGCGGTCTGTCAGACACATTCGCCATGAGCCTGTCTGGTAGCTGGAACAAACGCGATGGTTACATCGAAGCAACGGACCCAGGCGTTCCTGACTTGAATGACCGTGACCGTTTCAATGTGCGGACTCAGGCCCTTTGGGAGCCAACTGAAAGTGTCACTTTCCGCCTGATCGCGGACTATAGCGAAATTGACGAAGTTTGTTGCGGTGTTACCAATATCGTTAATGGTCCAACTGCTGGCGCCATTCTAGCGCTTGGCGGTGCCGGTTCTGTTTTAGATGACGCTAACCCATTCGCGTACACGTCCCCAATCAATGAAATTCCAGTCAATGAAATTGAAGACGGCGGTATCTCGTTGCAGGGCGATTTTGATTTTGACGGATGGTCGCTTACCTCGATTTCATCGTATCGCAGTAACGATAGCCTGAACGATACTGAGCCAGACTATACTGGCGCAGAAATTCTTGATAGCGCGTTTAATGAAGCCAACATTGATACCTACACGCAGGAAATTCGTTTCACATCTACCGGTGATAATAAAGTCGATTGGATGTTTGGTGGTTTCTACTTCAAAGAGGACATCACGCAGGTTCAAGGTCTTGAATACGGTGATGATGCACGCTCTTACATCAGCCTGTTGGCAAGTGGCGGCCTAACTACTGCCTTCTTCGATCTCCCGTTCCCGGGTTTTGGTGGACCAACGATTGAAACGCTTCTGGGTATTCCCGCAGGATCGGCTTTTAGTGGTGATACGGTAACGCGCGAAACCTTCACGCAGGACAACGAAGCCTATTCATTGTTTGCAACGCTTGATATACACATCAACGATCGTACGACTTTGACCGGTGGTTTGAACTACACCAATGACAAAAAGACTGTCACAGGTAGCACGGTTAACGGAGATACTTTCTCGTCTGCAAGCTTGCAGGATAACCTCTTCGGTGCGGCGTTCTTTGGAGCAACAGGTCTAGCGCCAACGCCGGGCAATATTGCAGCTGTAGAAGCTGGTGCACCTGGAACGTCTGCGGCGCTTAATGCGGCGATTGCTCCTGCAGTGGCCGGGTTCGCTCCGCTTCAGTTCCAGCCACAGTTTGTTGCGTTCCCGAATTCAGTAGAAGACGGACGCTCTGCTGATGATAAACTGACATGGACTGCGCGTCTGTCTTATGAAATGACCGACAATGTGAACGTTTATTTCAGTGCGGCAACGGGTTACAAAGCAACATCTTGGAACCTTTCGCGTGATTCGCGACCTGATGTAAGCGATGCGGCTGCCCTTGGTGCGGCAAACCTCCTGCAAGTAAACCAAAATTTCGGAACTCGTTTTGCAGGCCCGGAAGAAGCGACGGTTTATGAAATTGGCTTGAAAGCGCGTTATGATCGCGGTGCAATCAATATCGCAATCTTTGACCAAACGCTTGAAGGTTTCCAATCAAATATCTTTACTGGTACAGGCTTTTCACTTGTGAATGCTGGTAAGCAATCAACCAAAGGTGTGGAACTTGACGCTACCTGGTCACCTGTTAACGAGTTGACGCTAACATTTGCTGGTACATATTTGGACCCAACATTCGACTCGTTCGTTAATGGCCCTGGCGGTGATCTTTCGGGAACACGGCCTGCGGGCATTCATGAGTTCAGCATTACCTCGTCTGCAACCTATAACCACGACTTTGACAGTGGTGCATTTGGTTACATTCGGGCAGATTGGCTCTATGAAAGCGACGTACAGGTTGTGGACAATATTCCGGGTATTAACCGTGAAGTGAACCAGTTCAATGCAAGTGCAGGTATCACGTTTGAAAATGGTGTTGGTTTAGCGATCTTCGCACGTAACATCTTTAACGATGAGTATTTCCTCAGCGCGTTCCCAGGCGTTATTCAGGCGGGAACCTTCAACGGTTATGCTAATACGCCGCGTCTATGGGGTGTGTCGCTGACATACGACTTCTAAGACAGCCTATTAAAACTAAAGACTTAAAAAGGGTGGCTTTGGTCACCCTTTTTTAATAATTACTCGGTAAATTCATCATTCGCAAAGCACTTTGGGGGAAGAGCAAAACTGTGCGCCGGGACCATGCCGACGACACAGGAACACATAGGTTATGTGATGCTTGAAGCTTTGATCTATATCAGCGCCGCCGACCCAGAGATTAGCATTCAGGATATTCAGGATATCCTTGTCTCTGCTGAGCGAAATAATTCGGCAGTGCAATTAACTGGCGCGCTCATTTTCACCGGTAGTATTTTTGTTCAACTTCTCGAAGGCAATCCGCGAAGTCTTGACCGCACAATGGAACGCATTGTGAAGGATGGTCGACACCGTGCGGTAATAGCTCTGGCTCGTGGTTCGATCCCAGAGCGTCAATTTCCTTCATGGTCGATGGCCTATCAGGTTATAGATGGTTTGCCGGCAGACCAGCTTTACGCTCAAATCGGGTGGGACAATACTGTAAAAAAACTTCTTGATTCAATTCCGCATCAGCACTCGATAAATTCTTTAACGCCCATGTTTGCGGGCGTGCTTGCCGAGCTGCAAGCCTGAGGGCTGATTTTAGTGCGCCTCTTCCCAGTTTTGCCCGGTACCACAGTCCACAACCAACGGAACACTTAACTCAAGCGCGGGCATGCAGGCTTCAGCCATTACATCGCGGATAACCGGAATGGCGCGTTCTTCCATGCCGATTGGGCACTCAAACACCAGTTCATCATGTACCTGCAATAACATCCGCACGTCCGAAAGGTCATTGTCCGTGAGCGCATCAGGCATGCGGATCATGGCACGGCGAATAACGTCTGCTGCTGTGCCCTGAATTGGGGCATTAATCGCTGCTCGTTCGCCGAAACCGCGGTGCATGGGGTTTTTCTCGGTGAGGGCGCGGATATGGCATTTGCGGCCAAACAATGTTTCCACGTAGCCGTTTTCTTTCCCGAACGCGATCGTTGTATCCATATAGGCACGAATGCCGGGGAACTTTTCAAAATAGGCATCAATATAGCCCTGCGCTTCCTTGCGGCCGATACCCAGTTGCCGGGCCAGACCAAAAGCCGAAATGCCGTAAATAATGCCAAAGTTGATGGCCTTGGCTTGGCGGCGCACCATCGGGTCCATGCCCTCAATCGGCACACCAAATACTTCTGATGCCGTCATGGCATGAATGTCTGTACCCGCGGCAAAGGCTTCCTTAAGTGCGCCGATGTCGGCAATATGAGCGAGTATGCGTAGTTCAATCTGGCTGTAATCAGCAGCGACCAAGATATTGCCGTCTTCTGGTACAAAGGCGCGGCGTATTTTACGCCCTTCCGCTGTGCGGATCGGAATGTTTTGTAGGTTCGGGTCATTGGACGACAGGCGCCCGGTTGTGGTTGACGCCATGTGAAAACTGGTATGCACGCGGCCCGTGCGCGGGTTAACCTGTGCCACCAGCGCATCTGTGTAGGTGCTTTTAAGCTTGGAAAACTGCCGGTAGTCCATCACCTTTTGCGGCATGGTATGGCCTTCACCCGCCAACCGCTCCAGTACATCTACATTGGTCTGCCATGCACCGGTTTTGGATGATTTTTTGCCGCCCGGCAGTGCCATGTCGTCAAACAAAATCTCGCCAAGCTGTTTGGGGGAGTTGACGTTGAACGGTCTGCCACCCAATTCCTGAATTTCGCCGTCCAGGCGGGCAATGCCCTCGGCAAACTCGTTGGAAAGCTTTGTCAGTACGCCTGTATCAACTTTGATACCCTCGCGTTCCATCCGGGATAAAACTGGCACTAGAGGTCGCTCCAGCGTTTCGTATACTGTGGCCACTTTTTCGGCCGCCAATCGGGGTTTAAGCAGCATATGCAAGCGCAGGGTAATGTCCGCATCCTCGGCTGCATACTCAGTGGCTTTATCCAGCGGTACCTGATCAAAAGTGATCTGCTTTTTTCCTGTACCGGTAATTTCTTTGAACGGAATCGGGGATATGTCCAGATGGATGCCTGCAAGTTCGTCCATGCCGTGGTTATGCATGCCGGCATCAAGTGCATAAGACATCAGCATGGTGTCATCGAACGGGGTTACATTCAGGCCCTGGCGCGCAAGTATGGACAGATCATATTTCATATTCTGACCGACTTTCAGTATTGTTGGGTCTTCAAACAGCGGCTGCAGCGCGTCGAGCACGATATGTTTTTCCAGTTGGTCAGGCTTTTCAGAAAGCAGGTCACCGCCAGCGCCGCCGTGGCCAACCGGTATGTAACAAGCTTTGCCTGGCGCGGTCGCGATTGATATACCTACAAGGTCCGCTGCCGTTGCATCCAGTCCGGTGGTTTCAGTGTCCACTGCGATGATTCCCGCCGTATAGGCAAGTGCGATCCATGCATCCAAAGTCGCTTTGTCGGTTACACAGACATAGTCTTTTTCGACCAGCTCAACCGCATCGCTAACCGGGTCTGGTGGCAGGTCTACGCCCCATGCGTGGGCGGCTTTTACCTTGAGCGAGCGAAACTCTTGTTCTTCAAAGAATGCGATAAGCGGTTCGGCATCTGGGGGTGTAAGTTGGAAACCATCGATGGCATGCTCAACTTCCACATGCTGGTCCAATGTCACCAATTCGCGGCTTACGCGGGCAAGGTCGGCATTTTCAATAAGCTTTTCCCGGCGCTTCGGTTGTTTGATTTCCTCGGCGTTGGCGAGCAGGGTTTCGAGGTCGCCGTAATGATTGATCAGTTCGGCGGCGGTTTTTATACCAATGCCGGGTACGCCCGGCACGTTGTCGGCGCTATCCCCAGCCAGCGCCTGCACTTCGATCACTTTGCCGGGTTCAACGCCAAACTTGGCGACAACACCTTCAGGGTCAGTGCGCACATTTTTCATGGTGTCGAACATGTCGGTTTTGTCATCGACCATTTGCATCAGATCTTTGTCGGAGCTAACGATGGTGACATGCCAGCCTTTTTCGCGTGCATGGCGCGTGTAAGTTGCGATCAGGTCGTCGGCTTCAAAGCCATTCATTTCAATGGAGGGCAGGCCAAAGGCACGCACTGCATCTCGGATGATGGGAAATTGAGGCACCAGATCTTCCGGCGCTGGCGGCCGGTTGGCCTTATAGTCAGAATATATGTCGTTTCTAAAGGTTTTGCCTTTGGCGTCAAAAATGATTGCCAAATGGGTGGGTTGTTCGTCGTCTTCCAGGTCTTGCAGCAGCTTCATCAGCATGTTGGAAAACCCAAAAACAGCCCCCATCGGTGTGCCGTCGCTTCGGCTAAGCGGTTTTCGCGCATGCGCCATGGCGTGATAGGCGCGGAAGATATAGCCTGACCCATCGATCAGATACAGATGAGGTGTACCATTTGGTGCCGTGGGCATGGGGCTGGTCTCCGGGTTAAGGGCTGGAAGCAGAACTATATGGGTGTCAGCTGGTAGTTGCCGTCTATTTGTCGCTTTTGCCGCCTTGCAAAATATACTGGCGATCACAATATGGACATTCTACCCGATCGTTTTCATCCATGGTTAAATAAACTCGCGGATGGCCTAGCGGACCCCCGTCACCGTCGCAGGAGACTTTTTTTGTAGTGACGATTATTTTCTCTGGTGCATCTATTGTCATCGGATACTCTCGTTCGGTAATTCCATCGAAGGAAAAGAGCTCTTTCGAGCAGTTAATTGATCTATATACTATGGCTGGTAGGCGCGACAAGCGGCAGGTCTGAATAAAGAGAAAACAATCTGTTTTCTGGTAATTGCACGGCTGTCAGTACAGGCACAAAAAGGATGCTACGTGACGAAGAATGCGATTGAAATAAAAGGTTTAAGGAAACTCTATAAAGGCCAGCGCGGCGCAGAAGACAAATTGGCGCTTGGCGGTATTGATCTGGAAATTCCGCGTGGCTCCATGTTTGGCCTGTTAGGCCCTAACGGTGCGGGAAAGTCCACCACCATCAATATTCTGGCGGGTCTGGTGAATAAAACTGCTGGTAGCGCTTCGATTTGGGGTTTTGATATTGACCACAACCCGCGGAATGCCCGTGCGAATATCGGCATTGTGCCGCAGGAACTGTTGTTTGATGCCTTTTTCACGCCGCGGGAAATGCTTGAGGTTCAAGCGGGCCTTTACGGTGTTCCCAAGGCAGAGCGGCGGACGGATGAACTGCTAAAGGCAGTTCATCTATATGACAAAGCCGATGCTTACTCCCGCTCATTGTCCGGCGGCATGAAACGCCGGCTGTTAGTGGCCAAAGCTCTGGTTCATAATCCGCCTGTGCTGGTTCTGGATGAGCCAACGGCGGGCGTTGATATCGAGCTGCGACAATTGCTGTGGGATTATGTCCGCGAGTTGCATGCGCGCGGTACCACTGTTGTTTTGACCACGCATTACCTGGAAGAGGCAGAGCAACTATGCGACACCATCGCCATTATCAACCACGGTGATGTTGTATGCTGTGAGCCCACAGCACAATTGCTGAAACGAATCGATGAGAAAGAAGTTGTCATCACGGTAAGTGACGCACTTGATACGATACCTCCCGCACTATCTGGCTTCAAAAGCACGCTTCGAGACAAACATCATTTGGCGGTGCAAATTAGCCAGGCAGATGCCAATGTGGGCAGCGTGCTTGATGCCGTGCGAGAAGCGGGTTTGACCATCACCGACATAGCAACCGATGAAACTGATCTGGAAGACATCTTTTTACAGCTAACATCTTCTGCTGGAAAGGCGGCCTGATATGCGACGTACCTATGATGTGGTGATCGTTGGTTCCGGTGCGGCAGGTTTGACCGCAGCGCTCAAGCTTGCGCCGCATTTGCGGGTGGCAGTGCTTTCAAAGGGCGAGATGTCTGGCGGTTCAACCCGTTGGGCACAGGGCGGTATTGCGGCCGTGCTTGAGGCGTCTGATTCGATACAATCGCATATTGATGACACGCTGGTTGCTGGGGCTGGTTTGTGCAGCGAAGAGGCTGTGCGGTTCGTTGTTGAGAAAGGCCGCGACGCTATTCAAGGCCTTATCGATTTGGGCGTTGAGTTCGACAAAACCGCCGGCGACCATCATGAGGACGGCTATGATTACCACCTGACCCGCGAGGGTGGGCATAGTCACCGCCGGATTATTCATGCGGCTGACGCCACCGGAAAAGCAGTTCAGAAAACCCTGAACCAACGTGTGCTCGATGAACCCAACATCGATATTTACGAGCATCATGTTGCTATTGATGTCATTACCAACCGGCATCTGAAAAACAAAGCCTCATATACTGATCAGGCGCACGGCGTTTATGTGCTCAACATGAAACTGGGGCGCGTGGAAACCTTTTCGGCGCGTTCAACAATCATTGCCACCGGCGGCGCGAGCAGAGTGTATCTTTATAGCTCGAACCCGGATGCAAGCACGGGCGACGGTATCGCCATGGCCTGGCGGGCTGGTTGCCGGGTGACCAATATGGAATTTAACCAGTTTCACCCCACTTGCTTGTACCACCCGGATGCCAAAACATTTCTGATCACGGAAGCCATGCGCGGTGAGGGAGCTTATCTGCGCGGCGTTGACGATGAACGTTTTATGCTGCGCTATGATGAGCGCGCCGAACTTGCACCGCGTGATATTGTGGCCCGCGCCATTGATAGTGAGATGAAGCGCACCGGTGTTGACAATGTGTGGCTTGATATCACTCATAAAAACGCTGATTTCGTTATATCGCACTTCCCCAATATTTATCGCCACTGTCTGGCGCTCGGCATCGATATTACCCGCGATAAAATACCGGTGGTGCCTGCAGCTCACTATACGTGCGGTGGTATTCATGTGGACCAGATGGCGCGCAGTGGCCTGGATCATTTATATGCAATCGGCGAGTGCGCCCACACCGGGCTGCACGGCGCTAACCGGATGGCCTCTAACAGTCTTCTTGAATGTTTGGTGACCGGTAATGCGGCAGCGGAAGATATTATGGAACGCCAAAATAATAGCCCGCCCCCAGCTATTGCCCGCGACTGGGACGAAAGCAAAGTTACGGATAGTGACGAGGAAGTTGTGGTGAGCCACAACTGGAAAGAACTGCGGCGTTTCATGTGGGACTATGTTGGTATTGTACGCACAGACAAACGTTTGGCGCGGGCGAAACGGCGGGTTGATTTGCTGGCCGGTGAAATTCAGGAATATTACGGTAATTTCCGGGTGACCGCAGACTTGCTTGAGCTGCGGAATTTGGTGACAGTGGCAGACTTGATTGTGCGATCCGCCCAGCAACGGCGCGAATCGCGGGGGCTGCATTATACGGCGGATTATCCTGATTTGGCGTTAGACGCCGTAGAGACAACACTCATACCGTTTGGACGAGCCATTAGCGACCGGGTAGAATAGAACGTATTATTGCACGGTTTCTTCTCTTTGCTCTATTTGCCGCGTCAAACATGAAAAACGGCCCTCTCTCGGGGAGAAGGCCGTCACACATTGTACGGTGGATTTACTCAGAACTAAAACTGGTTCCCGTACATGAAATTCTTAGTTTAGGCTCCAGCTCAAAGGCAGCACGAATGAGAGTTCGGTGCGATCATCCGGCAAAGCAGGTAGCGGATTCAGGCGCTTAACCAGTTTCGGGATTTCGCGGTCCAATACAGATTCGCCGGTTTCCTGAACAATTTCATGGGTTGTGATCGAGCCATCGGCAGCGACGAGAAGGCGAATTTTTGCTTTGCCTTCAATTTCGCGCGCCAGGGCGGCTCGTGGGTATTTCTGTTTTTTGGCTACCTTTTTAGCGACAGCTTTTTTCCAGCTGTTCATATCAGCGGCGCTGGCCGAGATGCTGGTTGCACCAAAAGCAAAGGTGAGGGCGATTGCTACTGCAAATGCTTTGTTAATTTTCTTCAACATGGTTGATCCAATCGTAATGTGTGTGTTTGGCATAATGTGTGTGTTGGGAACTGAAGTATGGTCGTGTCATCGCTCAGTCGTTAACTTCGGCTCGCTGAACAGTTTTTAGCCGGTGGGCCGTTAAGCTCTGGTAATCAAAAGCATACAATTTTAGATAAATTGAAAACGGTCATGGTAAGTGACTGATAAATAAAATGAAAAAATTCTTTGAAAATTTTAACTTTTTAAAAAAAATTATGAGATACGAGGCAACCCTGGTGTAAAAATTAACTATTTTCTTGAAATTTGTTAACGAATTGCGCTTGCAAGTTGGCAGGGCCGGGTGTAGGTTCCGCGCCGTCTGTCAGGCAATTATGCACCCGTAGCTCAGCTGGATAGAGCGCTGCCCTCCGAAGGCAGAGGCCAGAGGTTCGAATCCTCTCGGGTGCGCCACTTACCTTCAATAAAATCAATAGCTTAGATATTATTTAAACTTGGTTTTCTGCGAGATTTTTTGCTGAGGGACCAAAAAAGGGACCAGCGGGGGACCAACGGCTTTTTATGGGTTGTTATGGGGGTTGGCAAAATGACCGCTAGCGTGAAAGCCATTCTGGGAGCTGTTTTAGTCTTCCGAAACGCGCACGACAAGATCGCCGACTTCCGCATCAAAAAAAGCGCACAGTTTATCAATGATGTCAGCTGACGCATTGTAGCCACGCTGGTTGGCCACTTTAGACAATGTCGTTCTATGAATTCCCGTCGCACTCGCGATTTCGTCGAGAGTAACTCTACGCCCTTCTTTAAATTGCTTGTCCGCAATCAGTTCTTTCAATCGAAATCTTAACATTGCAGTGCGTATATCCATATTAAGATGCGTATACTCGACAAAAGATGTTGACAGGAGATATTAATTCATCTTATGTAGCGTATATTCATCATTAAGAGCTCATGAAGCTCTTTCGCTTCTGGCATCCTACTAATTGAAGCAGGAATTTACCAGTGGAATACTGGAGAGAACGACATGGCAACCATCGGAGAGAAGAGTAGACGCTTGTTTATCGACTTTCGGTTCAATGGCCGTCGTTACAAAGAGTATACTGGTCTATACGATTCCCCCACTAATCGACGTGAAGCGGCTAAGATTGTTAAACGACTTGAAGCCGCATTGTTGCTTGGCACTTTCAATTACAGTGACTACTTCCCTGATAGCTCTCGGGTTCCTAGATTTGAAGTCGCTGCGACAAAGACTCAAAAAGAAGAGCTTACTACGATTTCGTTTTCAGACTTTGCAGAGCAATGGTTTGTTGAGAAGCGAGTTGAGTGGCGGCATTCCTACGAGTCAACCATTCGCATCAGTTTAGACAAGTATTTGTTGCCGGCTTTTGGCGATGTGCCGATTGATCAAATCACCAAGGCGATGGTGCTGGAGTTTCGTGTATCGTTGGCGAGGGTGCCGGGGCAGGGTAGTTCCGCATCCCTGTCACCGTCGCGCATTAACCATATCATGACACCGCTACGGATGATCTTGAGCGAGGCTGCTGACCGGTTTGAGTTCACCAACCCTTGGCAGAACATCAAACCGCTGAAGGAGCCGCGCACACAGGTAGAGCCATTCTCGTTGGATGAAGTGAAGCGTATCTTGCGGAATGTGCGCTCTGACTACCGCGCCTATTATACAGTGCGTTTCTTCACCGGGCTGCGCTCCAGCGAAGTAGACGGCCTCAAGTGGCAGTATGTGGATTTTGATCGCCGCCAGATACTGGTGCGCGAAGCTTTGGTGCAGGGCCGTATGGTGCCAACCAAAACTGATGGCTCCATACGCGACGTGGATATGAACTCACTGGTGTTTGAGGCGTTGGCGAAACATCGCAAAGTTACCAGCAGTCGAAGTGAATTCGTATTCTGCAGCAGAACCGGAAAACCTTACGCCAACCGCAATGTGACCCAGCGCGTATGGTATCCCCTGCTAAAGAGACAGGGGTTAAAGCCGCGGCGGCCCTATCAGACTCGCCATACCGCCGCCACGCTTTGGCTCGCTTCAGGTGAAAGCCCGGAATGGATCGCCCGCCAAATGGGCCACACAACCACAGAGATGCTGTTCCGGGTTTACTCTCGCTACGTGCCGAACCTGACGCGGCAGGATGGCTCCGCATTTGAGCAGTTGTTGGCCACACGTTTTGCTCTGCCGCAAACAAGTGCAGATTTAAACGGCCTTTCAACAGGCGTTAATAGCGCTTCAAAAGGCCATTAACATGATTGAGGATATTGAGTTTCACTTCGAGCATGTCTCGGCAAAGCACTACCGAATGATTGCGGTGTTGGGACATGTGCTCGTTATGTATGAAATTGATGAGCTTGAAGACCCTTATTGTTTGGCAAACTTGCTTGCTTTTTCTCAAACATTGGACGGCGAGGTAGGAAAGGCACCCATAGGAAAGCCCTATAAAAAACACTGGAACCTAATTGCACCGACATGGGTCGTTTACGAATCAGAGAAGCGATATACATGGGCTGTTCGCCAGCCAGATCTGGATGGTGATTTGGTCGAACTGAATATTAAGTTGGGTTTGCCGCATCAGACGAAACCTGAAACCAAGATCAGCCTCAAGCTTTACCTGCCAGAGTTTATCTGCGCGATCCAGATGGGCCTGGGTCGCCGCGTTCAACCAATCTATCCGGACACCGCCTGAGGGGACGCCCTCGCTTGCCTGTAAACGCCTGGCGGAATGTGGCTCAAAGGGCATGCAAAAACGTGTGATTAAAGCTTCTCAAAAATGGCTGCTGTCAGCTAAAAGCGGATCTCGGGTCTGCTATTTTGCAAAACTATACTTGTTTCGTCGTTGAAGCCTCTTGGGCTCATAACCTGCAGCTTGCCGTTTCAATTCCTACTCCCGTGACCTTGGGAAAACCTCACCCCAATTCCCTATGAATATATTGATTTTGCTCAATGACAAAAGACCCTGGGTTGGCAAAACGAAGATGGCGCACTTGCCTCTGAGCAAACAGGAGCTGATGATGAAAAAGCTGAATCTAATAGTTTTACTCGCATGTGTTTTGTTTCTTGTCGCCTGTGATATGAGCGGACAATCTAAAGGTTTCACATTGCCAGAGGGCGATGCAAGATCGGGAAAAATAGTTTTTCGAAGCATGCAATGTACGGATTGTCATACGGTGAACGGCGTTGAATTTGCACTTGACGAATTTGAACCGATAATGGCTCTACAACTTGGTGGAACTATGCGGGAGGTCTATACATACGGCGAGCTGACCACGTCTATCATCAATCCGTCACACAAAATATCGGCGCGTTTTCCAAGGGATGAACTGACTAACAACGGCCTTTCAAAAATGCCGACCTACAACGAAATACTTACGGTTGCCGAACTGATTGATCTTGTCGCGTTTCTTGAACAGCATTACGAGCTTGAACCTTATGTTGCAACTCGCTATCGCAGATTTTAATCAAACCGGCTAAGCATATTTATGGTCTCTGACGAGTAAAAATGGGTCCTCTGGATCAGCTGCGGGAGCTGTATTCAGTCAAACGGTGTAGCAACGAGTGTTTGCGCATATCCTTTGCTCATATAAGTTATTTTTAGCTTACTTGACCGGTGTCAATGCACACATGCCTCCTTATGCGACTATTGTTGGATAGAACCTGACAGGAGGAACATCATGCTACAAAAATACAAACTATGGCTTCTGATTGCGACCTTTGGGTTGTTGACCGGTTGTAGTTCCACAGTGGACTGTGACGTGGTTTGCTATCACACGCTCGGCGAACCGATGGGCGAAACAGTTAGAGTGGTCCCGCAGGACATTGAGCTCAGCGGCTCTTCGGAGTTTGCTCTTTTCGCTGCTCAATTCAAGGAACAATTAACGAAAGTTGGATATACAGTTAGTGACAGCGATTCATCACACCTAATTTTTGCTATTAAGTACGGCACAGACGAAAGCCTGGAAGAGGCCGAACGCCCGCCAAAATGCTTTACCCGTTACCGGTATATTTATGAAGACTATGGCTCCCCCTATTACCGAGGTCTTGAGTGCTATGACGGTCAGATCGAATCGCCGTCAAGGTACGTCCATGTTCTTACCCTCAATGTCTATAGGCCTGCAGAGCCCGGTGACCCAGGTGAAGTCATCTATCAGGGGATAGCAAACAGTAACAGCATGAATAGTAATATAGGCCCTACTATGCCTTACCTTATGGCGGCGTTATTAGATGGATTCCCGGGCGAAAGCGGGGAAGTGAGACATGTGGCTGTTGACCGAACGGCTGTGAAAAAATAGATAAAAATACAGTCTATTGATCACAATCAATAAACGGGAACGCAAACTGGTTATTCTAAGTTCAGCACGGTGAGGAGTAACACCGCAAGTCTTCGAGATGATCACTTTCCTTAGGGAATGCGTTTGTTTACGGAGGGGAGCGCTGAAGCGATAATACATTGTGCAATGGCCCGTAGTCGCCTGATTTGTCTCTTTGGGGATGACCTGAATAAAGCAATAGGGAGGCTGCGGGCTTTAACCCTTTTTGGGGTGCTCCAAACATTTGTAAAAAAATATGCTTTTAGCAGACAGGAAAGTCTTCTGTTTGAGTGGGCATGATCACCCCGTTTGTATTTGGTATACTTGGGCGAGCTCAGCCTATTGGGAGACCTAAAGATCTTGGAAATTAAGACAAAGCAATAGACTCTTCAAACCAAAGTAGGCCTTTCAGAGATGATAAATATTCGAAATAAGTTTGTTGTCGACAATAAGAAACCCGCGGCAACCTTAACCCTAATCAAGGCATAAGCCTCTTTCAGATGTCCGGTAGCCACGGGCCCCGGTTCGATTGATCATCACAAAATATGGGGTCCAAATTCCAGTAGGCTCAAAGAACTGTTCCAGAAAGAGTTGCTATATTTCGCTCCTCACCGAACAAGGACATCATGCCACGATTTTCGTTAGATTTATTGATTACAATCAACGATTGGTCGTTTTTTCGCTCTTGTTTGCTTATTGAGCGGCTTTCTCCGCGAAGGCCCGTTACTAAAGATATGCCTGCATTAGCTTTGATCAAAATCAAAGTATGGATACTTCATTGAATGATAGTGTGAGAAACGGGCTGTCGAGGTCTCGCTTTCGTGGTTGCTTTGCCTATGTATAGGAGAAACATGTGTCATGAAAATCTCTCCATTTACTTATATTTTGCTAATATCATCGATGATATTGCTTTTTTCCCTCGTCAATCGTCAGTCAGCCAATGCGCCGGCATCGCAAGTTGTCTCGTATAGTGAGTTTAAGGAGCTGGTTCAAAACGGCCAAATTAGCGAAGCCTATTTTGAAGGTAACCAGGTTACAGGAATTACCCCATCATCAACCGCTGCGAGTGATGCCGCTGAAACAACCAAGCGTACCATCACATACATGCCCCACCTTGATGACCCAGCGTTCTTACCCTTGCTTGAGGAAATGGACGTCAAAATTACCGGTGCAGACCAATCCGATAGCACTACAGGCGGTTGGATTTACTATATTCTACCTTGGCTCGCCATTATGCTCTTTTATTGGTGGTTCTGGTCTCGCATGTCCAGCGGCGGCGGGCTTGGCGGGCAATTAGGCGACAAAAAGCTCAACCAGTTTCTTGCCGGATCGTCAAAAGAGCAGGAAAAAAACCGCCCAAAGGTTACTTTTGGCGATGTGGCCGGACAGGAAAGCGCAAAGCGGGAAGTCGAAGAGCTGGTCACTTTCCTCAAGCACCCTGAACGGTACCAGAGCCTCGGCGCTGAATCGCCTCACGGCGTGTTGCTTGTGGGCCCTCCAGGCACAGGTAAAACCCTACTTGCGCGCGCTCTTGCAGGCGAGGCCGGCGTGCCATTTTTTGATATTTCTGCTTCCGAGTTCATAGAAGTATTCGTTGGTGTTGGCGCATCCCGTGTAAGGAAAATGTTCGAGGAAGCAAAAAAGCGTGCTCCGAGTATTATTTTTATCGACGAACTGGATGCCATTGGTCGAATGCGTGGGGCCGGTGTTGGCGGTGGGCATGACGAGCGGGAGCAAACGCTTAATCAAATTCTCTCCGAGATGGACGGCTTTTCCGGCCATGAAGCCGTCATCGTTTTATCGGCAACCAATCGCCCTGACGTATTGGACCCGGCCTTGCTGCGCCCCGGTCGTTTTGATCGCCATGTTACATTGGAGCTTCCTGATCGCAAAGCTCGAGAGGCCATCCTCAAAGTTCATACTCGAAAAGTCCCGCTCGACGCCAATGCTGATCTTACGGTGATTGCTGCCGGAACGCCCGGGTTTTCCGGCGCTGACCTGAAAAACTTGATTAATGAAGCAGCTATGGCAGCAGCCCGTGAGGGTGCAAACGCTGTTGCAATGCACCACCTGGAAGACATGAAAGACAAAGTTATGATGGGTAGCGTTCGCACGTTAGCCATTCAACCAGACGAACGGCACCGACTGGCAGTACATGAGGCGGGTCATGCTGCAACGGCTTGGTATCTGCCGAATACCGACCCGCTCTATAAAGTTACAATCATCCCGCGCGGACGCTCGCTTGGCAGCACCTATATGTTACCCGAGGAGGAACGGCACACTTTGCCTGAAGAATATCTAAAGGACAGACTGGCTGTAATGCTTGGTGGACGCATTGCCGAAAAAATATTTCTTGGCTCTTTTTCTTCAGGTGCTGATGAAGATATTAGAGAAGCAACAAAACTTGCCCGCGCGATGGTTGCCCGTTGGGGCATGAGCGAAGAAATAGGTCCAATGGATCTCAGACAGTCGGAAGATCATCCTTTTTTGGGCCGGGAAATGGCAATGCCGCAACATTTTTCCGAGGCAACTTCCCACCGTGTTGATAAGGCGGTTCAAACACTCTTAAAGGAGGCGTCCGCGCTGGCACAGCAGTGTCTAGAGGCTCATAAAAGTGCAGTTGAAGATTTAATTTCGGCACTGGAGAAACACGAATTACTGGATGAACCGGCGATCAGGCGCAGTCTGACTAAAGCGCCCGTCAAATTAGCCCCAATTGATTAGGGGCATTGGGTTACTTAGAAACAATTCCATTCCTGTTGATGTGATTGTCAGCGCAGGGAAGTAACTGTTGGCGGTATGCTTTCCGGGCGACTGACAGCTGCGACAACTTCTCCGGACAGATGGTGTGCAAGATGATGGGATATATCGCCGAGCGAAAGAACTCCGATCGGACTGCTATAACCCTCAGCCATCACGGGTAAGCGTCTCACCTTGTTTTTTTCCATCAGACGAACGGCGTCTTCGACATGTTCTTCCTCGGCACACCAAATGACGTCTCTGGACATCACGTCTTCCACCGTCATATCTTTGATATCAAGGCCAGAGACAAGGCCCCGGCAGATGATGTCGCGGTCCGTGACAATGCCAAGAAGGTTTTTATCATTTTCAACTAGAAGGCACCCAATGTCATTGTCTCGCATTTTCCGTGCCGCAGCGATAAGCGACGTGTCGGATGGAACAGAGATTTTACGATCAGACATTATTTCTTTCACTAACATGGTCATACTCCTTACTCGGGTTAACAGAGTTAAACGAAAACCATTGGATGACAGAAATTGCGGCGCTCCGCCCTGATTACAATCAATAATTAGGGCAATAAATTGCCTGTCTAATCTGGCAACTCTTCCATTGAAGCCAACCGTTCTTTAAGTTTAGTTTCCGGCATGTTGGTCAGGTTTTTTGCATATTCCGCGGTTACTTTATCTATGGTTTTTTTACTGAATTCCGATTTGATCATTGCCAGTGTTTTTGGAAGCGCTACGAGGATGAGTTTGTCCAACTCATCATTTTCCGCCGCATGGTTGATTTCACGGCTCACTTCTTTCAGAAAAGCCGCACTCTCCTGTTCGGGAAAATCAGCGTGGTCTTCATAGGCATGGCGGCTGTGTGACCCCGAAACATGGCCGCGGCCTGGCCGATCAGTGCCTTGGTCATGCTGCAACTTGCGGGCTTCAGGATGAGCCAGCACAAAATGTTCCTGCATGGCACCATTGACATAATGGCGTGTATAAATTTTTACATGAGCTCGATCAGCGAATAAAATCCATTCTCGGTTTTTTCGATTTTGCATTTACCTTACTCCAAGGGAGGAAACTTGCCTTTTCCCTTTTACCACGGCCAGAAAACTTCGATATTGATCCCTGTCAAATCTCAACCAGATCACGCTATTTAATATTGATAAATTGTGGTATTCTTTCATCCTGCGATTGGGATTGCACTACTTATTGGTGAAATATGAGTCGAGTATTAGTCTTAGATGATGATTCTCGCATTCGTCAGATGCTGCAACGTTATCTGACCGGTGAAGGATTTACAGTTGCTTTAGCTGGTACACTACAGCAGGCGCAGCAGGCTTATGCGCAGCAGTCTATCAATCTCATACTTCTTGACCTTAAACTTGGCGCAGAAAACGGGCTGGATTTTGCGCGGGAAATCAGGGCAACGGATAAACAAACTCCCATCATCATCCTCTCCAGCAAGGATGATGTTGTTGACAAGGTTGTCGGCCTCGAAGTTGGTGCTGATGACTATGTTGCCAAGCCCTTTCATCTGCGCGAATTGTTGGCACGAATTAGGGCCGCCCTGCGGCGCGCAGAAACAGTCCTCGTTGAGAAAACTCTGTTATCCTCGGACAGTGAAAACATATCTTTTGGAAATTGGCGTATGGCGCGTGCCAGCCGCGTGGTAACTGACCATCTGGGACAAGAGCTGCCCCTTACGTCAAAAGAATACAAGCTTCTGGACGTGTTTGTAGAGCGGCCCCGGCGGGTATTAAGTCGAGATCAATTGATAAATGAAGTCTCCGGGCGCAGCTGGAATGCCTATGACCGAAGTATCGACACACAAGTCAGGCGTTTACGCAAAAAAATTGAAACTGACCCCAGTAACCCGAAGCTCATTAAGACAGTGCGTGGTGAAGGCTATATATTTTCCGCGGATGTTCATCCTGAATCAGATTTTTCATGAAAGTTTTCTCATTCTCTCTTTGATCAGGATCAAGTCTTTTTAAGGCGAAGACGCTATAATCTGTGGAAGAAAGTTCAACTATTAGCCGCCCGACAAGATGGCGCTAAAATTAGGCTTTCATTGGGGCGGAAGGTGGCCGCATGATTACTGAAACACAAAAATTATCAAACCAAGAAGAAAATAACTATCAACATGATAGTGCGGTTAAGGAAGCTAAATGGCGCGCGCTAATTGATGAGGTATCAGATGCCGTCATAATCATCAATGACACAGGCATTATTCAAGAAACCAACCCGGCGACATTGAATTTATTTGGCTATGCACCAGATGAACTCGTCAATCAAAATATCTCCATATTAATGCCTGAACCTTATCGCGGAAGGCATGATGAATATCTAAAGCGCTACTTGGAAACCGGCGAAAAACATATAATTGGCACGCGACGCGAAGTCGCCGCCATCCACAAAAACGGGAATATATTCCCTATTGTTATTGCGGTTAGCGAAGCAAGGTACGATGGTGTGAGGCTTTTTGTTGGCATCATTCACGACCTCCGTGAATCAAAAGTACGCGAAGAGAAACTTTTTCAAACTCAAAAGTATGAGGCGATTGCGCAACTGACGGCTGGCATTGCCCATGATTTCAATAATCTATTGACGGTCGTTCAGGGCAACTTGGAAATGTTGGATGGCCATGTGTCCAGCGATACTGGCCATGAAGTTCTGGCGGAAGTATTGGACGCCATCGACGATGGCAGCCACCTGATCAAGCAATTGCTGGCGTTTGGCCGCAAGCAGGTATTGAAGCCAGACGTTGTCAATATCAATGAACTGGTACGAGACACATTGCGCCTACTTAGACGAACGATAACGGAAACCATAGAAATTCAAGACGCGCTTGCAAGAAACCTTCCTTTGGTGAAAGTGGACCCTATCCAGCTTGAAAACGCTTTAATGAATTTGGTGATTAATGCCCGAGATGCTATTACAGAAAGCGGTCAAATTCTTATTAAAACCAGCAGGATTTCCGTCGCGGATTCACCGGCGAATTTCCCCATAGATAGTCCGCATAATTTATATGTTTGCATATCAGTGCAAGACAATGGCTCCGGCATGTCCAAGGAGGTTCTGGATCATGCTTTTGAACCATTCTTTTCGACAAAAAACTCAGCCGACGGTTCAGGGCTTGGCCTTAGTATGGTACAGGGCTTTATTAAGCAGTCCGGCGGTGAGATTTCCATTGAAAGCGAGCTTCATCAGGGCACCATTGTATCGCTTTATCTGCCATGCCTTGATGACAATGATACAGTATCCTCTCAGACATCCTCGGGTAGCAAAGAGTATGAAAGCGGTAACGGTGAATTGATTCTGCTTGTGGAAGATGACGTACGGGTCAGGCGTGTAAATTCGCAGCGCCTCGAAAAAATGGGCTACAAAGTGCTGCAGGCCGAAAATGGCAAAAAAGCCCTCGAAGTTCTGTCAGCCAATACTGCGGTGGATTTGTTATTTTCAGACATTGTATTGCCTGGCACCAACAGCGGCCATGAATTGGCGGATCAGGCATGCCGCCTGTTACCTAAGCTCAAAGTTCTTTTGACGACAGGCTATGACGAAGAAAGTGTCATCTCTAGCCTGCCGTCTTATAAAGTTTTAACAAAACCCTACAGCATAGAACAGCTTGCTAAATATTTGCGGGAAGTGCTGGATGAGCAATAACAAACTCTCAATGAAGCACACTGGATTGTGCCATGCGTTGCAAAGAGGGTAGGTCCAGAATGGTGATTTCGTGGCTATTTCTGGATGTAATGATTGCACGACGCTTGAAGTGGCTCAGAACGCGGCATACGGTCTCCTGCGTCAGCCCCAAATAATCGGAAATATCAACACGGGACATTGGCAACTCGACAACCTGATCGCTTAAACCCCTGTCAACGCGCTTGTTGTAATAATCCAGTAAGAAAGTTGCAATTCGTTCTTTGGGGCGCCTTCGTCCCAGCGAGATCATATGCTCAATATGCTTTTCCAGCTCATTATGAATATGGCCGAATACAAACTTTCTCAGGTCTTGGGACTGCCCCATGACTGCATGCAATTGTGTGATTGGGTAGCATAATATAGTTGCCTGCGTAACAGCTTCTACAGAATAGAATGCGGCAAATTCAACGGGTAAACCAATGATATCTCCAGCACTAAAAAACCCAATGATCTGACGCCTGCCATCGGCCAGAAGCTTGGATGTTTTCACGGTGCCTGAAACAACTTCATACACATGTTTTACGTCGTCTTCCTCATGCAGCAGCGTGCTATTTTTGGCAAGCCTTCGTTTAATGCCGCTGAGCGCCGACATTTGGTTCGGATTTGCCGCATGTGCAGCAGAAGCCAAAATACCTTCAGATTGATCAAAGCAATTTTGAATTGGACTAGCAATATTCATGAAAGGACCCCTATCGTTTACAGTTGCCTGTGTGAAAATACATTCGGTAACGGAGGGATACTGTCAGGTGATCGTAGCGATGGTATGCCAAGCGCGTAACAGTTTGCGGCAAATTGTTACACTGTGTGACAGGATCATCGTCTGGGGCACTGTTTATTGTTGGCTGCAAGCATTGCCTCATAAAAGCCTGCAGCATGGTTCTAAAAAAATCGTCAATCCAAGGCCGTTTAAAGCTGATGTTCTCAGTTTTTCGCGGTTATTAGTTACAAATAAAAAGTGGAATATCAGATTTTTGTAGTATCTCGCGTGTCACACCGCCAAAAATAAATTCCCTCAAGCGCATGTGCCCGTACGCACCCATCACGATAAACTCGGCCCTGTATGAATGGGCAACATCCAACAGTTCCTGCGCAATGCTACCCTCGGGGATACGATTAAGTGTACTAACCTTGAGGCCGTGTCGCACAAGATAAGGCGCTATATCCAAGCCGGGAAGTTCCTTGGGGTTATTTTCGCCCACTTCAACAACGATAACTTTGGACGCGGCCTTCAACATGGGTAAGGCGTGTCTTACAGCGTGTGATGCCTGAAGAGACCCATCCCATGCAATGAGCGCTGCCTCGGAACCAAGTGGGGCTGAACATTTGGTTGGCAATGCGAGAACAGGTAAACCATTTGCAATCGTTATATCGCTGGCGAGTGCCCAGGCATTTTTTCCACTCGGCAGTTCCCGGTTGTCAATGCTGATAATCGTTAGATCGGCCCTGCGGGCCTGTTCCCCCAAAATGGCGGCGGCGCTACCCATTTCCTCTGCCCACTCCCACGGAGGGCCTGGATCTGGCCAATGAGTTTCAAATGCGTGCCGTGTCTCTTTCGCAATTTCAGTCCATTGTTCCACCACTGTGTTGATGTAACTATCAGCAACAAAGTAGCCTTGAGAATATGGAATGTAATTGCTCAATAGTGGCGTAATGTGGCTTGCTATCAGATGGGAGCTGTATTTCTCAGCAATCGCCAAAACTACGGCAATGTGGTCGCTGAGATGTTCACCTTGTTCGACATTAAAAAGAAGTGTTTTCATTAGCCAATCCTCTCTTTTGCTTCCGCCCATTGTCTATGAACCTTCTGGATCCGCCGTGTTTTGATCAAAGTCATAATCGGCCTTATATGCTGGCTTTTTGAGGAAAATTCGCAAATTAGGCGAGTTTCTTTTTTATAATTAGGGCGTTGATTGCGCGCAATGTCTTGTGCCGGGTGTTTGCCATAATGGAGGACCGTTAATTACAGGCAAATATCACTATGCCCATAGAAACCAATAGTTGGGAATGGCATCACGGCAATGGGCCGGTTATCGGAATTGCTTTGCATGCGGGCCACGAAATACGCCCAGATTTGCTGTCGATTCTAGCCATTGATGATGAAACAAGACTGCGTGAAGAAGATCCATATACAGACCGATGGGCGCGGTGCTGTGATGTCTGGGCAGTCGTTAACCGTTCACGCTTCGAACTGGATTTAAACCGGCCACAAGACCGGGCAATATACTGCACGCCGGACCAAAGCTGGGGCCTCAGGGTGTGGTCCTCTTCTTACCCTGCCCAGTTATTCGCTGAAATTTGCAAAGAGCATACCCGCTTTTACCAGGAATTAGACCACTATCTGGAACGGTTCGTTCGTTGTTTCGGCTCTTTCGTCATTCTGGATATGCACAGCTATAATCATCGCCGGGCAGGGCCAGACGCTGCGCCGGACAACCCTGCGCTCAATCCGGGCCTTAATGTTGGTACAGGCAGCCTGGACCGGAGCTTTTGGGCACCACTTATCGATGGCTTTATTAATGATATGCGTGGCGCCAACTATCGCGGAAAGTCCATGGACGTGCGCGAAAATGTAAAATTCCGCGGTCGTTACTTGGCGGAACATGTTCACCGTAAGTTTCCTGGCGTGGGTTGTGTGTTGGCGCTTGAATTCAAAAAAACCTTTATGGATGAATGGACGGGTATAGCCGACATGGAGGCCGTCGCCGAAATAGAAAGCGCGCTCCGCTTTTCGATCGCTGGCCTTCAAAATAGTTTGATTACACATTATGGCTGCATTGGGCATAAAAATGTCGGATAGTAGCAAGGCAGGCGCCAACCCCGAAAGGATAGATGAATTACTGTCCAACCTTGTGTCGGGCGTTGCTGTTGACGAAATCGTTGCCGAATCCGGCTATCTTCATCTGGACAAACCTCACCCTTATCTATGCGTGCACAGGCGCATTTCAGAAGACCATATTAACGGTATATACCGTTTGCTTGCAGGTATGGGTTCGGTCTTTCTCATGTCTGAGACAGCAGATGAAATTGATGCAAGGGCGTCTTGGGTTCATCATATTGCAGCGATGATGGTCGATATCTTCGGAGCGTTTCTACTTGTAGAGGTATGGCCCAAAAAGGCCACGATATCTGCAGAAGCAACAGAAAAAGAGATCAATTTCAATATCCATACGTCCGATCGCAGCGTCGAAAATACTGTTCTCCAGTCTTTGGAAGAAGCCTTGCTTAGCCATAATTGGGGCGGCTTCTTCCCCCGCTGCTCTGTAAGCTACGAACTGTGCCCAGCGCCAGAAGGGCTGGATTCGCTCATGTCGGTTGTCAATGTCGATAACAAACGCCGTTTTTATATAGGTATTGAAGTTGATGCGATATATCTGGAACCCGAAACGAATACTATAAGGCCCGAGATTTTACGGTTTGTTGGCACCAATTTTTCATATTGTCTGAAGCAGGCCATCTTTGCGTTCGCACAATGTAAAAGCACACGCAAACCCCAGCACTATCATCAGATGGGAACAAGGCTTTTTACTGAATCGGCTGTGCAGTCAGACGCTATCCTCACTGAAATTGGCAAGTCTGTGGACCTCGTTTTATTCGCGACGCCTGTTAATACCGCTCAAGCGTGGAGTATATTTCAACGCGCTGGCTATAAAAAAGAGCCTGAGTTTCACTATCGGCCATTGACCGCGCACGAAGGAAAACTCAAGCGGGACTTATATAACGCGCCAATAGACGACGTGGAAGACCCTGCATTGCATTTCATTTTTGCCGAAAGGCGCATAGAGCTTGATCGCCAGATTTCCATGCTCAGCGACAGAGGAAAACCAGAGTTCCTTTTAGGGAGCCAGCAAATTTATCCTTGGCCCGAAAGCCCATTGCTAGAAAATGCCATGGCGTTAATACGGGACATCAAACCTACATCTTCTCAGCATGTGCAAGAGGTTTTTATATCCGCTGAAACATTGGCAATTCATGCGGATGAGATGCTGCGAAAAATGGCGGGCAAAGGCTCACTCAAAGCAAAAGTGGAAATATGCGACGACCTGCCCGGAATTATGGTTTCCGATGGAAATTTACTGATTGGCCGGGACGCAAAATTCTCAAAAAAACGCATTGAAGCGGTTCTTAATCACGAAATAGGCACTCATATTTTGACACACCACAACGGCGCCGCACAACCGTTCACAAGCCTTCAAGTGGGTTTCGCCGGATATCAGGCACTTCAGGAGGGGTTGGCGGTGATTGCTGAATATTTATCTGGTGGGCTGAGCCATAACCGCATTAGGCAGATAGCTGGCCGGGTGGTTGCCGTGCATTCCGTTATCCATGGCGCAACTTTTTTGGACACGTTTAACCAATTAAATGATCAACATGGTTTTGACGCCTATGCTTCATTTATAACAACCATGCGCGCCCATCGTAGCGGCGGATTTACAAAAGACATTGTCTATTTGCAGGGCATGACAGAAGTGCTGGGTCTATTGGGCAGTGGTCATCATTTGGAAGACTTACTGGTTGGAAAGTTTGCCGCTTCTCATGTTGATATTATCGAAGAACTGAGGTGGCGAGAGATTTTGAACCCCTGCAGTATCTTGCCGTTTTATTTAAGTGATGCTTCTGCCCGCGATCGGTTGAATGATTTGGCTAAGGGCCGGTCTCTTATTGATTTGCTCGGAGATTAAATATGGAACTGGCTTTTGTTATAAACAGTTTAGCGCAGGAACTGACAGGGTACACGACAACACATTTGGCTCTAGCAGCCTTAAAGCGCGGCCACCGTGTCTGGTATATCGAATTGGGGTCATTCACCCTTGATCGGGACGAAATGGTGCACACTATCGCGACGAGACCGCCACGTGCGAACTATCGTTCAGCAAAAACACTGCTTGAAGACCTTAAATCGTCTAAAGCAATTCGAGAGCGGATCACAATCGATACACTTGATGTTCTTATGCTGCGCTATGACCCTTCGCGGGAGATAGCGGCTCATCCATGGGTGGCCGCGACGCCGCTTTTTTTTGCACGGCTGGCCCTTCGGCACAAAGTCATTGTACTCAACGACCCCAAAGGGTTGCGACAAGCCGCTAATAAATTGTATTTGGAATTATTCCCTCGTTGGTTGAGACCCCGCGCCTTGGTTACCCGTGACCAAAAAGACATTCTAAGCTTTCTGGAACAGGAAGGCGGAACAATGGTCATCAAACCACTGATGGGGTCAGGGGGGCACAATGTATTTTTGGTGCGGCCTGAGGATGCGCCCAATCTTCATCAAATAATTGATGCTGTGTTAAGCGATGGATACGCGTTGGCCCAGGAATATCTTCCTGATGCACAGCGCGGCGACGTCCGATTATTTTTGATGAACGGTCAGTTATTGGAGCAGGACGGTAAGGTCGCTGCACTCTACCGGCATCAAAGTGGCGGGGACATGCGCGCTAATCTTACCGCTGGCGGTTTTGCATCGAAAGCGCATCTTGAAGATGTTATGTTAGATATGGTAAATGCTGTGCGATCTCGCTTGGTAAAGGACGGAATGTTTCTTGTTGGGCTTGATATTGCTGGCAGCAAACTGATGGAAATCAATGTCTTCAGTCCGGGTGGCCTTGTTGGGGCGAGCACGCTCATGAAGGTGAATTTTATGGAAACCGTTATGGATGCCTTAGAATATAAAGTGAGCTTCGCACAACGAGACCACAACCTTGCAAACTGGGAACTGGCCACTCTTTAAGGCAGTACTCTGAATGTAGTTAACCGACCGCTGCGCCTCCAAACCTTACCAAAACATACAGCCCATATGTTGCCAGTAATGTTCCAGCATGCCATTTTTTGAGACCTCTTGGTGACGACGACAAATAGAATAGGGCCAATAGTGTAATGCCCAATAGAACCGGTAAATCAACCCAAAGAGTTGTTGGGTGGACAGCCAGTGGCCCTATTAAAGCAGCCAGGCCAGGAACGAGAAGTGTATCGAGAATATTGCTTCCCATAAGGTTGCCAAGTGATAGCCCGGCTTTTTTGCGGAGAAGCGCCCAAGTAGAAAGGGATAATTCAGGCAAACTACTACCGATACCCAGAATGACAACCGAAACAACCGCTTCGCTGATCTGAAATTGATGTGCCAGCGCAACGGACGTACTGACAGTTAGTTCTGCGTTCCCGAGCAACAGCACAAACCCAAACATAAGATAAAACCAGGGTTTGTGAGCTGGTGTCGGCAAAGCCGCAGATGGTGTAGCGTCAGCACTGCGTCTGTTTAAAATAAGGACACCGAAGAAACTGACATAAAAAAGCACTAAGATTGCGCCGTCCAGTCGGGTTAGCATTCCGTCTAATAGCGTCAGGAAAAGCAGGGTTATCGAACCCAAAAGGCCTGCTCCATAAAGATAAAGCGTTCGCCGAGTAATATGAAGCGAGCCTATCATCGCGACGATTCCAAGGATGAGGCTGATTTGAGCTATGGCACTGCCTACTGCGCTGCCAATGGCTATATTGCTGCCAACGTCTCCCAAAATATTGCGAACAGAGGCGTCTATAGCGATTGCGATCTCTGGGAGGTCTGTACCTATTGACAGGATGCCCAGACCGACAAAAGTCTCACTGAGACTATAACGTTTTGCGAGTGAAGTTGCGCCGTGAACGATCAGCTCAGCACCCACGCCGAGCCCTACAATACCAATAAAAAGCAGAAAAACTTGCATGTGTTCGTCGCACTTCTTTCTTGATTATGCGTTGCAAGCACCAGACTTAACAGTAGGCGTCTAACCTGAAGTTTTCTGCACGATAGTAAAGCCTATGTGCGTAGTTCAAATTTACTGTTCAGTGCCTTGAGGCGGTCCACGATGCCGGTATATTCAAGTTCATCCATTGGCAGCATCGCTGGGCCAAAAAACCCTTGTTGTCGCATTTCTATGGCTTTTTGTGAGCAATGCGCGCGCACATGATCCCAAAAGGGGTGATCAAATACGTCGGTTGGTTCAGTTAATTTACCATTATGCACACAAAAACCGGCGCAAGAAACGATCGGGGGACCATCAAAGAAGCTGATTGTTGAAGACTGTTTAACCGGCATTAGTGGCATCTGATGCGACCCTCGCATTGCGCCGGCGACATAGGGTGAAATATGATACGGCGCAATGATTTCGCCGGTTGCGGGGAATTGTTTTTGCACCCGCACCAAACATACTGGGTCATCCTTGCCGGTATATTTCCCAGCAATGTTATGCAACCGAGACGTGGCAACTGCCACAGATTGTTCACCTGATGCGTTTGAGGTAACTGACTCGACTACATAGCGTTCCGGATTTCGCAGCAAAGCGGCGATATCATATAAATCACCGGGTGTTTTCAGCGATATTACACGGTCTGCTTCCGTACTGCTGACATCCATAATCGTATACTCGAAGCCTTTTCCCAGTTCCGGTGATAAAATAAGGCCTGGTGTATTCATTGGGTCTGAAAATGCCAGATAAAGGGGCAAGTTGAAAACGCCGGGGTCGGTTTTGTCGGCCGCAAAGAATAGAAATGGTTCATTGGGTCTTTCGTCAAAGCATAGCTCTGCCACAGCTGGCCCCATGCCTTTTACATTACCGGAAAAAGCGTCTACCAGAAGGTCTTGGCCCGCGCCGTACAAGCCTTCTTTTTTTGCCTGTTCTGCGCCAGCCATCAATGCATTCCACGCCAATTTATGAATATCGGAATTTTCAGTGCCGCGAGTATGGGTCATCAAGATGGCGACATCATCGCCGGTATAGTGAATGCGAAAATCAATCAGCAGTTCACATGAGTTCTCTGCCACATAACGATTAACTGTTTCCAACACCTCTTTAGACGGTGTGATGTGACCACCGATAGAACCAATGTCTGCCTTAATAACCGATATTGTTGTTTGCATTACCTGTATCCCAATTTATTAAATGCTAGCGAGATTTTCATCTCGTTAAGAATACCGTAGTTGCAATGACGTGCTTTGACTGTGATCAAAGCGAGGCGAGAGATTTAGGTTTTTCAAGTTTTCGTGCGTTCACACACACCTCCGCGACATATTGATCGTGATCAACATCCTGCCAATAGAGTTCGTTAGTGTTTTCAAGAAAGGGAATGATGATTTTTCCACAAAGGAACACGGCGATTTCTTATGGTGAAAACAGTATATATAAATCGAATTTGTTGGTTGAATTTTTGGGCTATTGCGGCAATTTTTATTTGTGCTTCCCTATTCTCAACACGGTTGCCGGCTCAGGAAGCAGACAGTGCCTTACTTATTGAGATTGATGGCCCGATTGGGCCCGCCGTTGAAGATCACGTCGCTCGAGGTTTCGAACAGGCTAACGATGCGGCGGCACCACTTGTCATTTTGCGGATAGACACGCCCGGTGGATTGGCGAACTCCACACGCGGGATAGTCAAGACAATCTTTGCGTCGCCTCGTCCTGTTGCCTGTTATGTTTCTCCCTCTGGTGCGCGGGCGGCCAGCGCGGGTGCCTATATTCTACTTGCATGCCATGTTGCGGTAATGGCACCTGGTACAAACGTTGGGTCTGCAACACCGATATTGATTGGTGGCATGCCTAGGAGTGCGGAACCGGAGACAGAAAAATCTGAGCACCCTGATTTGATCGATAAGGTAATTAACGATTCCAAAGCCTACATGCGGTCCCTAGCTGAGATGCGGGGGCGACCTGGCGGCGCTGCCGAGAAATTTGTTAGCGAGGCTTTGAATTATACTGCCCGCGAAGCTAAGGAGTTGGGATTGATCGACATGATCGCTGTCAATATTCGCGATATGCTTGGTCAATTAAATGGCAGGACCGTCAGCGTTGATGGTCAACAAACAGAATTTGATACTGATTTGCTCGGCGTGACGCTATTTGAGCGCACATGGCGGGACGAGCTGCTGTCATTTATAACCAACCCCAATACCGCCTATCTGTTGTTGATGGCTGGCATTTACGGCCTATTCATTGAAGCGACGAACCCTGGTTTGCTTGCGCCTGGAATCCTTGGGGGTGTTTGCCTCATTCTAGGGCTTTATGCGTTGCAAATGCTCCCGGTCAATTATGCTGGTGTTGCGTTAATCGGCCTGGGGCTCGCCTTAATGACCGCGGAAACCTTTGTTCCGGCCTTCGGAGTCTTGGGAATTGGTGGAATTATAAGTTTTCTGCTGGGTTCGGTCATGCTGATCGACAGCGATCTGCCAGAATTTAGCATCTCTCCAATATTGATTGGCACAGTTTCAGCCACCACAGCCGGCTTGTTTCTTTTTGTTTTATCGTTTGCGGTACGGGCCTGGCGTCAACCTATGGTCAGCGGTAACGCCGCCATGCTCGGGTCCACCGCGCGTATCCTGCGGTGGCAAGGCGGCGCTGGTGCGATTAATACGCACGGCGAGGTTTGGTCTGCGGTTGGAATGGATGATGCCAAACCCGGCGATAATGTAAAAGTCGTGAAAATTGAGGGCCTAACTGTGACTGTTTCGCCGCTGGAAAACTCTGACAAAAAGGAGAAAGACGATGCCATTTGAATTATTGTATTCGGTTTACAGTCTTGCACTGCTCGGTCTGTTAATTGTTTTGTCCGCCATCAAGATTCTGCGGGAGTATGAACGCGGCGTGATTTTTCTACTGGGTCGGTTTTGGCGGGTAAAAGGGCCAGGCTTAATCATCGTCATCCCGATCATTCAGAAAATGGTCCGGGTTGATCTTCGTACGATGGTTATGGATGTGCCGGAACAGGATGTCATCTCCCGAGACAATGTTTCGGTTAAGGTGAATGCAGTTGTTTATTACCGTGTTGTTGAAGCTAAACGCGCGATTATTGAGGTGGAGAACTATGAATATGCCACCAGCCAACTGGCTCAAACTACCCTGCGGTCGGTGCTTGGTCAGCATGCGCTCGATGAAATGTTGGCGGAACGTGACCGACTAAACGACGATATTCGGCAAATTCTTGATGACCAAACGGACGCATGGGGCATCAAGGTTCTAAACGTTGAGCTTAAGCATGTTGACCTTGACCCCACCATGGTTAGGGCAATCGCAAAGGAAGCAGAAGCAGAACGTTTACGCCGCGCCAAGGTCATTTCTGCCAAAGGCGAGGCGCAAGCCGCAACTAACATTTATGAAGCCGCAAAAATTTTGCACCAGCAGCCGGAGGCGATGCAAATTCGTTATCTTACCGCACTACCGGAAATCGTTGGTGAACGCTCATCAACAATTGTTTTTCCGCTGCCAATGGATCTGATAAACGCGTGGTCGTCGCGCCCACCAAAAGAGGGGCCATAATTCAAACCAAAAAGCTTGCAGCTAATCGCGAAGAAGAGGGCGCTGGCAACCTGTAGCTCGATCAAGGCAATTGATTAAGCCTGAATGTAGTGAACCGTAGGTGTCGGCATGTTAGCCCGACTATGTCGAGGTTGAAGCAAATGCTACGTTAAGGAACGTTAGCCCGATTGCCGTGTTAATGTGCTTTGACCCTGATCAACGTTCGGTCTGAAATTAGGACACTAAATTGTCCGGGTTTCCCGTTATGTAGCTGTGTATGTTATGGGAAGTGATATCATTAATGCGCTGAACGGCCTCAACAGTATTGAAGGCATTGTGCGGCGTTATAATAACATTACGCATGCGCAGGAGAATGTGGTTAATTAATAGGGTTTCCAAATTATGTTCCCTGGCAAACACACTGTTTAGAAGCTCAGCCTCTTCTCGAATAGCAGGCTCTTCTGGCAACACATCAAGGCCGGCGGCCGCCACCTTCCCATCGCTTAAGGCCCGCAAAAGCGCGTTAGTATCAATTATTTCGCCGCGTGCCGTATTGATAAGCACAACGCCGTCTTTCATAAGGTTAAACTCTGAGGGTCCAATAAGGTGATGTGTGGACGAAACCAACGGTACGTGTAGTGAGATGATATCGCTGGTTTCCAGCAACACTTTGAGGTTCACATAATCGAACCCGAGTTGTCGTGCGATTGAACGGTTCGGTGCGATATCATGCGCTATGACGTGCATGGAAAAACCGCCAGCAATTTCAATGACGTATTTACCAATGCTGCCAGTGCCGATCACACCGAGAGTTTTGCCCTTAAGGTCGAAACCTCTCAAGCCATGCGAGGAAAAATCACCGCGCCGTGTGCGATCAACCGCTTCGGTCATCCGGTGCGATAGGCTGAGCAGCATAGCGAACACATGTTCCGCGACCGTAGGTGCACCGTATGAAGGAACATTAGCTACTTTGATGTTGCGCTGTGCGCAGTCTTTGCAGTTTACATGATCGTAACCTGTGGATCGGGTAGCAATAAACTGAAGGTTTGGCATTTGTTCAAAAATGGTTTTATTCAGCACTGAATGAACGAACACAGAAACGATCTCTGCCTCAGAATACAGGTGGGCATTGTCGGCGTTAAGGGGACCCTCAACTAATATAAGTTCGTGGCTTTCAAGGCCAATTGGAGATACAGATGCCAACCAATTTTCCACTTCAAAAACGAATATCTTCATGGCTGTTTCACGGGCGCGGGGGAAAGGCGAATAGAAGCTTTTTCAACTTCAACTATGGCCGCAAGCGTATCAAAGAAACTGTCAGGTGTTACGCTGATCGAATCAATTTTTTGTTCTACAAGAAATTGAGCAAAATCGGGGTAGTCAGACGGTGCCTGCCCACAAATTCCAATGGGTTTTCCATTGTGCTGCGCTCCTTCAATTGCAATGGTTATCGCTTTGAGAACGGCAGGGTCGCGCTCATTAAATGTATCTGCGAGCCGGGATGAATCGCGGTCAACGCCAAGAACCAGCTGCGTAAGGTCGTTTGAGCCAATCGAAAACCCGTCAAAGAACGCTGAAAATGCATCTATAGACAGCACATTGCTTGGGATTTCGCACATCATATAAATTTCCAGGCCTTGCTCGCCTCGCTTCAGGCCGTTTTTGCCCATAACGGCCAGTACAGCGTTTGCTTCCACAATTGTCCGACAGAACGGAACCATTAGTTTGATATTATCAAAACCCAAGGTCTCTCTCGCCGCTTTAAGGGCTGCACATTCAAGCGCAAAAGCATCTTCATAGTCAGGATGGATGTATCTTGATGCGCCGCGAAAGCCGATCATCGGATTGTCTTCTTTGGTTTCGTATATTGAACCACCAACCAGAGCAGCATATTCGTTCGACTTGAAATCAGTCGTTCGCACAATAACCGGTCTGGGATGAAATGCGGCCGCAATAGTCGCCACACCTTCGGCCAAAGATTGGATGAAAAAGGATTTCCCGTCCTTGTAGGGTTTTATCAATTCGTTGAGCTGATCATGGGTTCGCTTGTCGGCGAGGCTATTCATATGCAACAGCGCCATCGGGTGCGCCCTGATGGTGTTGGCAATGATAAACTCCATCCGCGCAAGGCCGACGCCGTCACCTGGCAACAGTCCAACCTCAGACGCTTGTTCCGGATTTGCGATATTGACCATGATGTTCGTTTTGGGGTGTGTAAGCGAACTAACGTCAGTTTTGGTGATAGCAATCGGTAATATTCCGTCCATGACTTGACCAGTTTCACCGCTGGCACAGGAAACCGTAATGGCTGAGCCATCTATAATTTTCTGTGTGCCGTTGTTGGTGCCGACAATGGCTGGAATGCCAAGCTCTCGGGCGACAATGGCGCTGTGGCATGTGCGCCCGCCGTGATCGGTAACAATCGCTGCAGCGCGTTTCATAATAGGTTCCCAGTCTGGGCTTGTTGTATCGGCAATAAGAACATCGCCCGTCCGAAAATCGGCAAGGTTATTGACGTTCTGTATGTGCCGCGCAGTGCCGCTGGCTATTTTTTTGCCAATGGCTGAACCGGTTGCAAGCACAGGCCCGATTTTCTCGACTGAATAGCGGATAATTTCTGATGTGTTTGCCAAAGCTTGCACAGTTTCTGGCCGGGCTTGCAAGATATACAGTCCCCCATCACGAGCATCCTTTGCCCATTCAATATCCATGGGCGTTTCCTGCTCGTATCGCTCAGAATAATGTTGCTCAATCTGAATTGCGGCCTCGGCGAGCTCAAGTATTTCAGGATCATTGAGGCAAAAAGTGCGTTGTTCTTGCGGCGGTACGGGGACTGTTTTGAAGGGTGCTAAGGGATCGCCTTCGCCCGCGACCATTTGCAAGTGTTTTTCCCCTATTTTGTGCCGGTATACACACCTGTTACCTTCAGCGAATATTTGTTTGTGGACATAATATTCATCCGGCTCAACCAAGCCTTGGACGATAGCTTCGCCGGTGCCAAAAACAGCGCTGATCAATATACTTTGCCGAGACCCTGTTTCAGGATCGAGCGTGAAGATAACACCCGAACTCGCACTATCAGACTGGACCATTGCCTGCACTCCCACAGACAAGGCAACAGACAAATGATCAATGCCTTGATCAATGCGGTAAGATAGAGCCCGGTCATTATAGAGCGAAGCATAACAGCGCCTGCAGGCATCAATTAAGTCGTCCTCGTTCTCGATGAACAAAAAGGTGTCATGTTGACCGGCAAACGATAGCCCAGGCAAATCTTCTGCTGTTGCGCTGGAACGAGCCGCCACCTTAATTGGCATGCCAAAGGTTTCTGATAGGTCAGCATACGCCGCCTTGATTGCATCCTCTACGTCAGTTGGAAAATTTGTGGCCAGAACGACCCTGCGAAGCTCGGCACCCCGTCTTTGAAAAGCTTTCATGTCAGTTTTATCAATACCATCAAGCAAGTTTGCTATTTTTCCGCGTAAGCCGTTCTGATCCATAAATCGCTGAAATGCTGCAGTAGCAACTGCAAAGCCAGCCGGCACTTTGATCTCGCTCTTGCCCAGGCTTCTTGTCATTTCACCGAGAGAGGCATTTTTTCCGCCCACAAGCGCCAAATCATCAATGGACACTTGATTAAATTGCAGAGTGAGCGAAGCGGTATTAGGCAAGGCCGTTCTCCATTGGTCATCGATCTAAAGATATTCGGTTACTATAGATAAATCAGCACATGCCTCCTTGACACCGATCAAGACAGACGTTCGGGCTTGGCGCGGACAGCTTTCTTCGGATGGCGTTAGGCCTTGTGACGATTTAGGGAGGTTATTTTGACTACTTGCCCAACTATCACGGGGGTCAGGCTTGCCACGACCACCACCAGCCAACCGGTTCTGTCCAAAATGGCAATATGCAGAACGTCAGAAAGAGGCGGCCAATATACCGCCAACCCCAGAAGGCCAAGACATAATATAAGCGCACCCCAAACGAACGGGTTACTTACTATCTGATTATTGAGGCAGGTGGTTTTTCTGTTGCGCATATTAAAAACATGCCAAAGTTGACCCAGCGCAAGGCTCATAAAAGCAACTGTATTTGCATACTCAATATTCTGGGGAACGTGAGCTAGGGCCCAGCTGAAAGCAACCAGCACAGGCATCGTCATCAAGCATGCATAGGCTATAATGGTACGCCAATGTTTTGGCTCGATGATGCCTTCTGATGTTGGGCGAGGTGGCCGGGTGAGGATTTCCTTATCAGCTCCACCAAAACCAAGGGCGAGCGCCGGAAAAACATCAGTGACTAAATTCAAGAATAATATCTGCAAAGGCAAAAGCGGCAACGGTAGTCCAGCCAATATAGCCAACGAGACAACAAATACTTCACTTATATTGCACGACATCAAGTAGATGACGAACTTTCTAATGTTGGCGAAAATGACTCTGCCTTGTTGGATGGCCACAATGATTGAGGCAAAAGAATCGTCCTTGAGGATCATATCAGCAGCTTGTTTGGCAACTTCGGTTCCCCGTTGCCCCATGGCAATACCAACGTCTGCTTTCTTTAAGGCAGGTGCATCGTTAACTCCGTCTCCTGTCATGGCGACAACATCGCCGCCTTGTTGATAAAGGCTGATCAACTCTAATTTGTGCTTTGGGCTCATGCGGGCGAACACATCAATACTCAGCATTCGCTTTTTCGCTTTGGCTGTCAGGTTCTCGACGGAAACTAAATCGCCGCCCTCCATCGCATGCGTTTTTGAGGTTTGGGTAGAAATGCCTACAGCGGCAGCGACATTATTTGCTGTTGCAACATTGTCTCCGGTTGCCATAATAACCCGAATACCAGCTTTCTGAGCTGCTTTTACGGCAAACGCAGCGTCAGTGCGTGGCGGGTCTTCCAAACAGACAAGCCCCAAAAATGTCAAATCTTTGAAGGGTTTTTCATTTTGGTTATCGACGGTTTTTTCCGCAAGAGCCAAAACGCGCAAGCCACTGCTGGCGAGCGTGTTCATTTTATCCAGCCATTTGTTACGTATGACTTGATCACACGGCGAATCTAGTTTGCTGTTGGCGATATGGGTTACATTGGCAAGCACTGCCTCTGCCGCACCTTTTACCGCGTATAGATATGAATCATGCCCTTTATGTATTGTCGCCATCATTCGAATATTAGGATCGAACGGTTCTTCATATACCCTGGGATAGTCTTGTTCGCGCATTGAGGGTCCGAATGTTGCCATTTTGGCAGCATTCACCAACGCCGCTTCCATCGGGTCGGTCAAATTTGTGCTAACAGAGCCACTATAACAAAGCGCACAAACACGAAGTGCTCTTTTTGCGGCATCACTGGTTTCAACCAAACCTTCTTTGTCGGGGCAATCAGCAGCTACAAGCCGAGTAACAGTCATTTTGTTTTCTGTGATTGTCCCTGTCTTATCCGTGAGAATAACATTAACAGACCCCAGAGTTTCAACTGCTGAGAGGCGTTCTATCAAGGCGCTGCGAGCAGCAAGTTTTAACATGCCGCGAGCAAGCGCAAGGGTCGCAACAATAGGCAACCCTTCAGGGATAGCAGCAACCGCCAGCGCGATCCCGGTCTTAACCATCAATAGCGTATCTTGCCCGCTTAAAATGCCAATGAATATCAATATGGTGGTCAATATCACCACCGCCACCAGCAACTGTTCAGACAGTTTTTGAAGGCGTTTCTCGAGCGGGGATGCAGACGCCGTTGCTTTACTTGTCAGTGTTGCAATATTCCCTAGCTCCGTTTGTCTTCCCGTTGTTATGACAACGCCTGTTGCAGACCCTCGTGTGACCGCTGTGCCTTTATAGGCCGAAGCGGCGGGTGTTGGCGTCTGTATTGCACCAGCAGCTTCTTTGTCTACAGGTACAGATTCTCCTGTAAGCAATGACTCGTCAATTTGCAGCCTTATGCTTTGAACCAATTGAATGTCGGCACTAACGATATCGCCTGCCTCCAAAAACACGACATCTCCCGGCACCAGCTCTTCTGCCGGAATGGATTGCATTATGCCCTCGCGCTTGACGCGGGTAGTCGTGCGGCCCATTTGTCTTAGAGCCGACATTGATTTGGTCGCTTTACTTTCGGCCCAGAACCCTATTGCTGCATTGAGTATTATGACAACACCGATGGCAATGGCTTCAACAATGTCTTCGAATAGAAAAGACAAAGTGGCAGCAACCATCAACAAAAGCGTCAAAAGGCTTTTGAATTGAGCGGCAAGAATATGCCAGCTTGATTTGGTTTTTGAGGGGGCAAGCTTGTTGAGACCATATAAGGCCCGACGCTTCAGTACTTCACTTGCAGAAAGACCCTGATGGACGTTTACTGTGGGGCCGCCTAGAACTGCTATCTCTGCCGATGAGCCCTGACCACCATCAACTTGGTTATCCACGTGGTTCTGCCTTACCTAATCTCCGCATGTAACCTCACCATCCTTGCAATATACCAGAGATAAATATGATAAAGTGTATTGGATGTGTAATTGACACCGGTCAAAATCATTTGCAGAGCGTCGTTTGATGAGGAGTAGGCTCTCTTTCAAGTTGAGAGAAAGCCTGCTTTTTGGTTATCAAGTGGCTTTCACCGAAATTTTTCGCTCTTTGGCTTTTGCTTTCGCAGATTTTGGTAGGTGTACCGTTAGAACACCTTTTTTCACAGATGCATCAATTTTCCCGACCTCAATTTCGGTTGGAATTTCGATGCGCCGTTGAAAAAAGCCGAATGAACGCTCAGTACAATGATAGTCTTCACCTTCTTCGTCTGTTGCGCTTTCTCTGCTTCCTTTGATTGTGAGCAGATTACCATTTAGCGTTACATCAATGTCTTTTTCATCAAGACCAGGAACGTCAACGCTGATATCAATTGCCTTACCGGTTTCTTTCACATCCATTTTGGCAAAATTGGTGATTTCACCGTTGTCATGAAACCAATCCGACAGACGCTGGGGTGCATAGCGGTCCAATAGTCGGTCCATATCATGATGCAAAGTTTCAAAAGCTTGAGCTAGAGACGTTGCCCGTTGTCCACCATTTCTGGAAGGAAGTATTTCATTATTTGCCATAATCATTACCTTTTTTGACCATTATTGCGAATGGTCAAACGATACAGATTTGCAGCAAATAATTTTTGATCGTAATCAACTCTAAACAGTAAAGCCTTTAAGGATATGTTTACTCAAAAACTATCATTTTTGTTTCCGGTTACTTTCCACTGTTTGCAAAATCATCTGTTGTATATCCTCTGGCTGCTCACCAATGGCATCAGCTAAGAAACGCAGTTTATGTCGCAACCCATGAACCTGATCAATCAACGACAATATTATGGGAATTGATTCAGTGTTGATCGAAAGATCAAGTTGCAGATTGAGGATAAGCTGCAGGCGAACGATATCAATGTCTGCAAAGTAAACGCGGCCTTGGTTTTTTTTTGGTTTTATCCACCCTTCGTCAATACATTTGTAAAGATGCTTTGGGCTCAATCCCTCAACTTTGGCGATAACGTCATCTTCAGTAAATACCATCATTGGCCTCCATCAAATTTTTGCCGAACGTCGTAAGAGTGCTTTTCTCGCCAAGACTTGAAAAAGTCTCTGATGTCGTTATCCAGCGTTTTTGGGAGTGCAATCTTGAGTGTGACCCGTTGGTCCCCGGCCGTTTGGTTTTTACCGGCTTTGATGCCTTTGCCTTTTAGCCGTAGGGTCTGACCACTACAGGACCCCGCTGGAATATTCATCGATACTTTGCCGTGCAATGTTGGCACATCAATTTTTCCACCGAGTACGGCCTCGTCGATCGTGATCGGAAGTTCAAGTAAAATGTCTTTCTTGTTGCGGCTAAAATAAGGATGCGCGCCGATTGTTACTTTGATAAGGGCATCACCGTTCGGACTACCTGCATGCGCTGGCAGACCCTTTCCTTTAAGGCGTAATATCTGATTGTCATTGATGCCAGCGGGGACAGAGACATCAAGACTAACTCCGTCAGGCATGGTAACTCGTTTTTTTGCCCCAAGCGCAGCGTCCTTGAAATCAACCCGCAGACTATATTGTATGTCAGCGCCTTTTAACGGTCGCTCAGCTCCTCTAAATCCCCGCCGCTGGCCTTGAGCATGGCCAAAAAGCTGCTCAAAAAGGTCGCTTTCATTAGTAAAATCGGAAAAGCCGCCTGTGTTATAATAATGGTGCTGTGCGCCAGCACCTGCGTGAGAGCGATAGGTTGGGTGCGGCTGCTTTTCAGCGCCGGACATATCTATCTCTCCCCGATCAAATCGGGCGCGTTGTTCGCTATCTTTCAATAAATTATAAGCTGCGGAAATAGTCTTAAAGCGATCTTCGGTATCTTTGTTGCCAGGATTAAGGTCGGGGTGCAGGTTTTTGGCTAATCGGCGATAAGCAGCCTTGATTTCTTTGTCGGAGGCATCTGGTTTGATGCTTAGAATGTCATATGGATTGTCGCTCATTTTTTCTCCAATCTACATAACTGATGTGCACGCCGGGTATTTTGAGGTGATGCTAGTTTACGGCGCGGCAATTTTGTGGCCTTGACTTTGCTCAAAATTACTTTTGCTAAATTCGTTACTGTTTTTCGGATTTTATAACAGGAGAACGTCATGAATGAAGATGTACGCTTACAAATCATATCGGTTGTTGATGACTGTCAAGATATGACAATTGCAACTATTCGACCGGACGGATTTCCGCAGGCAACAACCGTCAGTTACATGAACGATGGTCTTACTATTTATTTTGTAACAACGGCAGATAGTCAGAAAACACAAAACATTGCGCAAAACAATAAAGTGTCCTTGACCATAAACCGGCAATATAAAAGTTGGGATGATATCGAAGGTTTATCAATGGGTGCGCTTGCTACACCAGTTTCTGATGCTGGCGAGCAGGAAAAAATAGGTAATTTACTCACGGTAAAATTCCCGCAGGTAGCGCAGTATGATCCTGATAAAGATATCGAACTTGCCTTTTTTCGCATTGAGCCAAAGTTTATCTCATTGCTCGATTACAAAAAGGGGTTCGGCCACGCTGAATTAATCGAAGTCTAGTCATCTCGTACAAAATTACCAAACCAACGGAGGGTGTAGAAGAAGGTGAATTATTGACGAGGGTCAAGGTGGGGAAACATTTTGTATGGAGAATGGACAGCAGATCATTTCAATATTGAGAGTTAGATATGCTCAAATTAAAACGGGTCGCGATTGATACATATGGAGAAAATGTTGCTTTTTTAGCGCGGAATTGCACCATATACAGGCCTGAAGAATATCAGGCTTTTAAGAAAATTGAAGTTGTGTACCAAGGTAATATCTTGTTGGCATCGCTTCTGATTGTTGACGACGAAAATATTGTTGGCGCTAACCAGCTTGGCTTGTCTGAACAAGCATTTTCACGCATCGGCCTGTCAGAGAATGATCCGGTTAGCATTGCGCCGGCTGAACCGCCGCGCAGTCTTGACCATCTTCGCAAAAAAATTCATGGCCACACACTCGGTGCGTCGCAGATTGAAGAAATTATCTCCGACATTGCAAGTTACCGCTATTCAGAAATGGAAATTGCTGCGTTTCTTGTTTCCTCTGCGGGTTTCATGACAACAACGGAAATGTTAGCCTTAACCCGGGCTATGGCGAAGGTTGGCAATCGGTTGACCTGGCGCGCACCAATCATGGTAGACAAACATTGTATAGGCGGAATTCCTGGCAATCGAACCTCCATGGTTGTGGTGCCTATCCTAGCCGCGCACGGCTTGCCAATCGCTAAAACCTCGTCGCGTGCAATCACGTCTCCTGCCGGTACAGCCGATACGATGGAGGTGTTGGCACGCGTGGACCTTTCAATGCACGAAATGCAAAAGGTTGTGAACGATTGTGGTGGTTGTTTGGTATGGGGCGGGCACGTTAATCTGTCACCAGCCGATGACATCCTGATTTCCGTAGAGCGGCCACTTTCCATTGATACACGAGAGCAAATGGTTGCGTCGATTATGTCAAAAAAAATGTCGGCTGGTTCAACCCATCTCCTTATCGATATACCGATAGGACCTACTGCAAAAGTGCGTAGCCACGGCGATGCCATGCGCCTTAGAAAGCTGTTTGAATATGTTGGGAGTGAAATTGGTTTGCATGTTGAAGTTATTCAAACCGAAGGCATGCAACCCATTGGCAGAGGTATTGGCCCCGTTTTAGAGGCACGTGATGTTATGGCCGTATTATCTGGCGATCTCGGCGCGCCGGCAGATCTTCGTGAAAAATCTCTGCAGCTGGCAGGGGCGCTCCTTGAAGCTGATCCAGCACTTGAGGGCGGGTCAGGGTATGCGCGAGCACGTCACTTACTGGAATCAGGCGAAGCTCTAATCGCAATGAACCGCATTATTGACGCGCAAGGTCGGCAAACGGAGGATTTCTGCGCTGGCAAACTCACTCATGATGTGTTGGCACCAGAGGCCGGCATAGTAACAGAGATCGATTGTTTTCGCATTAGCCGCATGGCGCGTTTGGCGGGTGCGCCCATGGACAAAGGTGCCGGTATTGATCTTTTTAAGAAGGTTGGCGATGTGGTCGAAACCGGCGAGCCGCTATACCGCATTCATGCCTGCTTCCAATCAGATTTTAAATTCACCAAAGCTTTCGCTGATGAAGCAACCGGTTATCAGGTCGGAAGTAGCTTATGAGCAGCTGCACTCTCCATATCTATCCTGGATATGAGCAGCCCGGTTCTGCGCTGGCGAAGTTACTTGGCTGTGATAGCCGCGTGGTAGCTCTCCATACGTTCCCTGACGGCGAAAGCCGAATTCGGGTTGGCACAACGAATAAAACAGCGCTTGTGTATGTAAGTCTTGATCACCCGAATGATAAACTGGTCAATTTGATTTTTACGGCCCAGGCACTGCGAGATATGGGTGCAATGCGGATTGTCCTCATTTGCCCTTACCTTTGTTATATGCGACAGGATAAAGCGTTTCATAGCGGCGAAGCTGTTAGCCAACATGTGATCGGCGCTTTGCTACCTCAGTTTTTCCACAGGATTATAACGGTCGATCCGCATCTGCACCGTGTATCTTTTCTTGGTGACATATTTCCCACCATCGAAGCCGATGCTTTGTCGGCAACTGGGCCGATCGCGGAAACGATTAAGGGCGAAGCGACATTCAATGACGCGCTACTGGTTGGACCCGACAGCGAATCAGAACAATGGCTTGCTGCAGTATCCGAGCGCACTGGGCTGGATTACATCATTGCCGCAAAAAAACGAGGCGGCGACCGAGACGTTGTTGTCACTATAGCGAATTCTGGCCGCGTGCATGGCCGACCTGCCATTATTGTCGACGATATTGTCTCGTCAGGCATGACAATGCGCCGCAGCGCCAACCTTCTTCTTGAATCGGGGGCAAGTGGCGTTGAAGTAATCGCCGTACATGCTTTGTGCAGCGATGATGATCAGAAGCTCATGACAGCAAGCGGCATATCCCGATTGCGGTCCTGTAACAGTGTTTTGCATGCAACTAATGCAATCGATTTAACTCCTCTTATCGCCGAAGCTCTAAAAAAAGAACTATGACATGGCTGTACAAATAAAATTCTGCGGGGCTGCGGGTACGGTCACCGGTTCCTGTTATTGGGTTCGTACAGACAAGTGCCAGTTTCTCGTCGATTGCGGCATGTTTCAAGGCTCGAAAACGATAAAAGAGCTAAATTACGGGTCTTTTCCTTTTGACCCACAGGCGATTGATTTTCTGCTGTTGACCCATGCTCATATTGATCATGCCGGCCTATTGCCAAAACTGGTAAAATACGGATTTACAGGCCCCATCTACGCAACGGACGGTACCCGCGACCTACTGAGCTTCATGTTGCCGGATAGCGCCTACATTCAGGAAATGGAGGTGGAACGCCTGAACCGCCGCAACATGCAACGAGGAAAACCCAAAGTTAAACCGACCTATACTCGCAAACATGTAAATCAATGCCTTACCCAGTTTAGACCGATTGAATATGAAACTTGGCTTGATCTTGAAGTGGCCCGAATACAGTTTTGGAACGCGGGGCATATATTGGGAGCGTCCTCTATTGAAGTGGAAGTGCCGAGTGTCTCGCCAGAGAATGATCCTTTGAAACTGCTATTTTCAGGCGATTTAGGGCCTGATCATAAAGCTTTCCACCCAGACCCTGATGCGCCAACCGGCTTTGATTATCTCATTTGCGAGTCGACGTACGGTGGTCGTGAACGTGCAGATGCTTCTCCAAAAGAACGACGCTCTCTTCTCGCTCGTGAAATCAATGATGCAATGGAAGCAGGCGGTAATTTGATTATCCCGGCCTTTGCCGTTGAACGGACGCAGGAATTGTTGCTTGACCTGTCTTATTTATTGAATAGTGGCGGTATTCCTCGCGTACCCGTTTTTCTTGATTCACCTCTTGCAATCAAAGTGACGTCCGTTTTTTCAGCTCACGCCGGTAAATTGGAGGATATTGAAGGCAAACCTGCTGCCTTTAATCACCCAAGTTTTCATTTTACGGAAACCGTTGATATGAGCAAGGCAATTGCCCGGTTTTCTAGCGGCGCTATTATTCTGGCAGCCTCTGGTATGTGCGACGCAGGGCGTATCCGGCACCATCTCAAGAATCATCTCTGGCGGCCTCAGTCGACCATACTACTGGTTGGCTATCAGGCCGAAGGAACACTTGGACGCATGTTGGAACAAGGAAAAAAGCGAGTAAAAATTCAAGGTGATGAAATTGAAGTGCGGGCGCGTATAAGAACCCTAGATACATATTCAGGGCACGCGGACGGGAGCGGTCTTGTCAAATGGATTGAAGAACGCATGCCTCTAAAGCATCAGATTTTTCTGACTCATGGCTCAGAAAAATCAATTAATGCGCTGCAAAAAGACCTTATTAATAACGGCATTCGCGAAGATCAGATCATCACCCCAAAACTGGATGATGAGTATGTACTAAGCGCTGCAGGGAGCAAGAGGGTGCATAAAGAGGCTGCTCGGCGGGTAGATCCGGCAATGATAGAAAAACCTGATTGGCATAATGATTTGGCGCAGCTGACGCTGGATATACGATCACGCCTTGATCATGCGGCAAGTGATAAAGAACGCACAGACATGTTGTTGAAACTTAAGCATGCATTTGATGATTCGGAGCGCGAAGGGAAACGGCGAAAGCACTGATGAGCTGGTCGCCGTAATTTGTATCCGTAAAGTTATTCCCGAGAAACAACTCGGATATTATCAGATATTCGATCACTTGGATGCAGGACAATTGCTTGCCCAACTTCCAGGCCACCCACAACTTCAGCGTAACGGTTATTCATATGATCAATATCAATCAGGGTAATTCGTGCCCGCCCGTCAATGACTGCAAAAACTGCCCATTTTCCATCATGCCTAAATAATGCCCCGATGGGAATGGTAAGCACATCGTCACTTTGCCAAACCAATATACCCACATCAACGCGGTAGCCGTGTCCGAGACGCTGCCAGTGTTCGTAAGGATCGGTAAGGTCAATGATAACATTCACCCGCTGCTCTTCGATACCCAGGGTTGATACTTTAGTAAACCCAAATGGCTCTATAAGACGCACAATACCTGACAAGGCCTTTTCTCTACCCCAATTCGTGATGAGGACTTTGTCTCCTTCTGACACCTGAACCGCATCAGTTGAAAGTAGGTCAGCGATAATTTCCAGGTCCTCAGGATCACCAATTTCAACCAGGGGCGCCCCCGCAGCAACAATAGTTTCGCTTTCTTGTAGAATTCTGAGAATGCGCCCATTAACCGGTGACGTAACGGTGAAGCAACAATTGTCTGCTGTGGTTGTAGGGCGCTCGCCGGGGCTTAGTAAAGCGGCGCGCGCTCTTTCCAGTTCGAATTCGCGTGCATACCGGTTAGCCAGAGCTGTCTCAACCGCCGCAGCCTGACTACGCAGTTCCATTAAGGCGCGATCAAGACGACTTTCAGAAATTGTGTCACTTTCTACTAAAGCAGCGGCACGTTCATACTCAACCTGCGCAAAATCATGAAGGGCCTTTATTCGCTCATATTCTGTATTACTCTGCGCAATTGCCGCTTCCGCAACTTTTACCAAGGCTTCCAATTCGCTACGGGTTCGATTATCTAAAAACGCAGGCTCAGTAGGCTGTATTGTGGCAATTGGCGTCTTTCCCGCAGCGACAACATCCCCAACATCACCGGTAAACCTATGGACTCGACCCGGCAGCGGTGCAGACACCAAATAATCTTCCTTAACTCTAGTTTCGCCTTCATCAGCAATTGATACATACATGGATCCACGTTCAGCGTAACCAAGATCAACGGCAACTGGGTGCGGCCAGAAAGCATAGCCCAGCCCAGCTGCGAGCAGCGAGATGGCAATTATTGGGATCATCGACTTTCGAATGATGGCAAGCATGTATCTACTCCCGGGTTTTTAAAACAGCGACAAGATCAAGATTTGAGACCCGCCGAACAACAATCCATGCTGAGCCCGCAGCGGCAACCAATACAACAAGGGTTGCATAGCCATAGGTCGACGGTTGAATAATGAAAGGCAAGCGGAAGAGTTCAGTATCAAACATGTCCACCATAAGTGAGGCTAGATGATAACCGAAGAACCCGCTGAGAGGCAAAGCTAGCCATGTAAGGACCGCTAACTCTCCGGCAAGAATAAATCCAATTTCCCGCTTAGTGAAACCAAGAACCCTCAAGCTTGCCAACTCACGCCCACGTTCCGAAAGGGAAATACGAGCAGCATTATATATAACGCCGACGGCAATCACTGATGCGAAACTGATATAGGCAATGATCATGGTGTCCATGTTTTCGCGAACGGTGGCATAAAAGGATTCAAGTGACGCCCGTTTGATCATCAAACCAACAAGTGCAGGAACTTGCTTCAGTGCAACATGCAGTTCCGCTTCCCGCGCGCTATCAATCTGAAGATAAATGCTGGATATAACCGGGCCTTCCTTGAGCAATTTATTCAGTGCGCTGCGGGTCATATATGCGCCAGTTCCTACATACTGCCGACTAACTTTGCTTATAGGTACAGTGGTAATAGGCCGACGACCTTCCAAAACATCAATGCGAACCATGTCACCCAATGTGGCACCAAGCATATCGGCAAGCTTGTCGGAAAGCATCAGTCCCTGCTCAGGCACGTCTATTTTTTGATGATTAATATCCAGTAATCGACTTAGATTATTTTTTGGGTCTATTCCGGCAATTGCCGTGCGCTCTGATCTGGTTCCGAATGTAAGACGAACAGGTACATTGCGCACACCTTCTGCACGTATAACGGCGGGTAAGTAGGCTGCTTCTCTTACTGCTGCATCGGCATGGATATCGGTTAAGGTAATAACAATATCTTGCCGTTCGGTGTTAAAATAAAATATTTCAGTCATTTCATCGAGAGCATCCAGAAAGAAAAGGGTCGTCACCAGTAACGCACCGGAAAAAGAAACTCCTACTACCGTCAGCGCTGATCGCATCGGCCAACGGATAATATGTCGCATAATCATGCGGGCAGGTTGTGACATTGCGTTTCCTAACCCCGTGCGCTCTATAGCATTAAGTTTGTAGGTTGTTGGCGGCGGCGGCACCATCGCAACTGCAGGCGCAAGCTTTATAATGCGGCGTATGGCTGTAAAAGTACCCAAGCTTGCGGCAAAAATGCTAACAATCGCACTCAAAAGAAATACTTTTGGCTCTATAAGATAATATAGAAATGGAAAGCGGAAAAATTCAGCATACATTTCAGTCATGCCTCGCCCCATCCAGGCGCCAACCACCCACCCGATAACGATTCCGACGGCGGTTATAACAGCGACAAACTTGAAGTAATGAGCGCCTACTTCAAAATCGCTATACCCAAAGGCTTTCAGTAAGCCTATTTGCTGTCGCTCTGTTTCTACCAAACGGGCAATAACCAAATTCAATAAGAATGCAGCGACGGCAAGAAAGATTGGTGGCAATATTTTTGCCATTGTTTCTTGCTGATCCATTTCGCTTTTTAAAAAGGCGTACGACAATTGATCTTCACGCCCAATCGCTCCAATACCGCCATATGGATCGGTTAATCGATCAACTTCCGCAATGACTTCCTGTTCCCGTCCATCACGCGACAATGAGAGCGACACGTCATTGAAACCACCCTTAAGATCATAGATTGCCTCCAGTGCGCTATGATCCATCCAGAGAATTCCAAAGCGCCGATTGTCGGGCACTATATCACCCGGACCAAGCACGTAGATATGTTCTGGTGACAGCACAACACCAACAATCCTAAGCATGCGGCGGCGCCCATTCATGTTCGCCCAGAACGTATCACCCGGCGTGAAGTTATGTGCTTCAGCAAAAGCCTCATGAACAATAATTTCATTGGTGCTGCCTGGCGCCGGTAGACGGCCGACCCGTATAACAACTCCATTGAGAGCTGACCCTTTTGCCTCAGGCATTGAAACAACCCGGGCACGCGCAGGCTCCATCATGCCGTCAACATCGATAATTACATCATGAACGATCCTACCTTCCACCCGCCTGACGCCGGAAATTTTCGAAAGATCGCTGAGAAGAGACCGTGGGGCCCGCTTCATATGAGCGAATATGTCCGCGAAATGATACCGTTCGTAGTAAGCATCGCGGGTTTCCTGGAGTGAATTTAACGTGCCCAGCGAAAGCACAACAGTCGCCACGCCGCATCCAATGACAAAAGCAATTGCCATCACTTGTCCGCGGATATGCCAAAGATCGCGCATAAGTTTTCGATTTAATGATCTGACGTGGCTTACCATTTTAGCGTCCTCGCCGGGATTTTCTGTTTGTTGATCTGAACATCGGCTATGCGACCATCAGCAAAAGAAACCACTCGGTCGGCCATTGCAGCTATCCCTGCATTATGAGTAATCAATACAGTTGTTGTGCCCAACTCCCGGTTGACCTGTTCGATTGCCTCCAGGACGCTGATGCCGGTTTTACTATCGAGTGCCCCAGTAGGCTCATCGCATAGTAATACATCTGGGCGCTTTGCTACGGCACGAGCGACTGCAACACGCTGCTGTTCGCCCCCGGAAAGTTCGGCCGGGAAGTGATCAACTCGGTGTCCCATGCCAACCAACTTCAGGGCATCGACGGCGCTAAGAGGTTGCTCGGAAATCTCAGTTACAAGCTCAACGTTTTCACGCGCTGTAAGGCTAGGAATCAGATTATAAAATTGAAAGACAAAACCAACATGATGCCTGCGATACTGAGTTAAGGAAGCATCGTTAAAATTTGTGAGCTCACTGCCTTGAAAATAAACTTTGCCATCGGTTGGTCGGTCCAGCCCGCCCAGAATATTCAGGAAAGTGGATTTCCCGCTCCCCGACGGGCCAAGCATAACGGTAGTTTCCCCCTTGAAAAGCTTGATATCTACGCCTCTTAACGCGTGAACCGCACCCGCTTCAGTTTCATAGACTTTTGTCAGGCCAATGGTGCGAAATGCCAACTTTTTTTGAATTTGAGGTTTGTTATTACTTTCAAGTGCACCAGTCATGCGCGTTTCTTTCACTTCAACAATTCCATGAACTTAGAACTGGCAAAGCATACGATGAGTGCAATTTGCTTCATTTGATTAGCGTCAAACCAGGCGAAAAAAAGCATGGCAAGTAGATCTGGTATTGGATTAATGCAGTGGATAAGCTTGGCAACCGGTTAATCAATGCCGAAAAAATGCAGCAGGCGTCCGCGATCCAGGTTTGAACTTTAGTGGCAGCTTATGCCCGGTTTCCTTCACTCTCGCTCCAGTGCTGCGATGGCTTCATGGGCGCTAAGAAATACCCGGCCAGGCTTCAGTTTGTTGAGTAGTTCTGTGCGTGCTAAGCGGTCCGTCACTGGGCCTTTCACTTCCGCCAAATGCAACGTAACCTCAGCGTCCCGAAGCTCATCGATGAGTGTCTCCAGCGTTTCAAGTGCGCTTGTATCGATAATATTGACGGCACTGCAGATTAAGACCACATGTCGGATGGCAGGCGATTCCGCAACGGCGGCTAGTATTGTGGTTTCCAAAAAGCGTGCGTTTGCAAAATACAGGCTTTCGTCAATCCGGATCGCTAGAATTTCCGGGTTTGTTTCCACGTTATGGCGTTTTATATTACGGAAATGTTCAGTGCCTGCGATCCGTCCGACAATTGCATAATGAGGAGTGGCCGTGCGCCAGAGAAACAACCCCAGCGATGCTATCAGACCGACGATAATCCCGACTTCAACATTATAGACAAGCACAACGGCGAACGTGATTAAGAGCGAAACGGCGTCTGCCTTATTATAAGCCCATGCCGTTTTCAGCATTTTGGAATCAACTAAACTTGAGACCGCCACTATTATGATACCTGCCAGCGTTGCCTGTGGCAGAAAATAGAAAAACGGTGTTAACAGCAATACAGTCAGAGCGACAATTCCCGCCGTAATTATTGACGCCAGCGGTGTATTGGCACCCGCTTCAAAGTTAACACTTGAGCGGCTTAAGCCGCCGGTCACCGGATAACCACCGGTTAGTGCCGCGCCGATGTTTGCCGCGCCGAGCCCCAGCAGTTCCTGATTGGCGTCAATTTTTTGGCGACGTTTGCTGGCCAAGGTTTTGGCAACGGAAATACTTTCCAGAAAACCAACCAGCGTGATCAAAAGGGCGGGAGACAGCAACCGCTGCCAGACATCAATGTTGGCCAACGGGAATGTGAGAGATGGCAAGCCAGCAGGAATGACACCGACAATATTAATGCCCGCCACTTTATCAAGTTCTAGCGTCCAAACCAAAAATGTGGAAATGACGACGATGATGAGCGGCCCGGCTTTGGCAATTATCACGGCTACCGCGTGTTTCACTCCCATTGCTCGAAGGATCGAACTTAACGGCCCGCGGGCAAGTATGAGAATGGCAATGCAGCTTAGTCCAAGAGCCAGCGCTGTTTGGTTAACCTGATTGGTTTGCGCTACTGCGCTTTCAATGATTTCCAAAATGTTGTTGGTACGAGGAATATCAATCCCGAGCAAATGCTTGAGCTGGCTAAAACCAATCACCAGTGCTGCGGCACTGGAGAATCCCGAAATAACCGGGTGACTGATAAAGTTAACCAAAAAACCCGCGCGAATTACTCCAAGAAGAATATTGAATACACCGACAAGAAACGCCAGCATTAGTGCGCTCTGATGTGCTGAGACGCCCTGTTGATCCAGGGTGCCGATGGTGCTTGCAACCAGAAGCGAGATTAAGGCGACCGGTCCAACGGCAAGCGCGCGGCTTGACCCAAATAGAGCATACAGAACCAGCGGCGCAATGCTTGCATATAAGCCCACGTGCGGCGATAGGCCGGCAAGGAGGGCATAAGCCATGCTCTGGGGCACCAGCATGATCGCCGTAATGATGCCAGCGGTGAAATCGCCAGGCAAGTCCGCTCGGCGGTACCGGCCAAGCCACTCAATAATAGGTACTATTTCTGCCGGACGCATAAAATGCTTGATCCATTTATTGCCAAAAAATCTATCACAGCTTTGCTGTAGCTAACCCTTAGAATGCTAACAATGGCAATTCCTTGATTTCGCTCAATACGTTCGAGCAAAGGTTTTGACCACAATCAAGGAAAGCGGCACTGGTACCGTGCAACATGCTTTGCAACCTCACAATATGAGCAACACGGAGGGACCATTGAATGAAACCTCACATCCGAGCCTTCTTTGATGAAACAACTTACACCGTTTCCTATGTGGTCAAGGATTCGCTAAGCAGTCACTGCGTAATCATCGATTCTGTTTTAGATTATGATGCCAAATCCGGCCGCACCAAAACATCCTCAGCCGATAAAATTATCGACTATATTCGCAAAAATGAACTTGAAGTCGACTGGATTTTGGAAACCCATGCTCATGCAGACCATTTGAGTGCCGCGCCTTACCTAAAGGATACTTTTGGTGGCAAAACCGCAATCGGTGAACACATCAAAGAGGTTCAAAGCATTTTCAAGTCTGTCTTTAACGTCGAGCAATCATTCCCGACCGACGGATCGCAGTTTGACCATCTCTTCAAAGACGGTGATCGCTTTCAGATTGGCGAATTGTCAGCGCGGGTAATGCACGTGCCGGGACACACACCAGCCTGCGTTGCATATATTATCGGTGATGTAGCTTTCGTAGGCGACACCTTATTCATGCCTGATTATGGCACCGCACGGTGCGATTTCCCAGGCGGAGACGCGTGCACACTCTATCGGTCTATTCAAAAGCTTCTTTCCCTACCGCCCGAAACACGACTGTTCATGTGCCATGACTACAAGGCACCGGGGCGGGATAATTTTGCATGGGAAACCACAGTGGCCGAAGAACGCACTCATAATATCCATGCCCATGAGGGTGTCAGCGAAGATGCATTTGCGGAAATGCGCAATAGACGGGATTCGGCGCTTGAGATGCCCAATCTCCTGTTACCATCTGTACAGGTCAATATGCGGGCAGGCCACTTTCCTCCGGCTGAGGACAACGGTGTAACCTATTTGAAAATACCGGTTAACGCCATTTGAATCGAGGCATCAACATGGCAGATATCATAAGCAACAACGACCACTATGTGCCTTCCGGGCTCGGTGGCGGCATTGCAAAATCAGCGGAAGAATAAGGAAAGTATGATGGTTAGTACCAAATTTTTTGCCCCGTTTATGACCTTGGTATTCTTAATGTCCCCAAGCTCCGTTGCCCAGGAAGATGTTGAACGTGAGTTACATTCGGACAAAGCTAGGGTAAGGCTGACGGACTTTGATTACACTGGCCAGATCAAATTATGCTTGCGCACCCATATGATCAGAGACGTGGATGTACTTGATGATTGGACACTGCTGATCGAAATGACCGGAAAGAAATATTATGTAAATCATTTGACGCACCGGTGTCCCGGACTTGGGTTTGAAGAGCGCTTCAGTTATACCCTCAGAGGGCTTAGTCAACTTTGCAGCACGGACATTATCACTGTGCTTCATACTGATTTGCGACCTGGTGCAAGCTGCGGTCTCAGCGAGTTTGAAGAACTGAAGAAAAAGCCTGGACCCGAACAATAAGTGGGTTGTTTCTTGCAACAGACTATACCAACACATCGAAAAAATCGCCACCAATATAGGACAGGAAATTTAATCTAAGGAGACGACATAATGGCCGAACTAAGCGATGGAATTCATAAAATTATGGAAACTATTGAAGTTTCCATGGAAGAACTGAGACAAAAACGCGAGGAACTCGCGTTGCAGGTCAAGCTTGGTTCTATGGAAGCAAGAGAAGAATGGGAAGGATTGGAACATAAAATGCGGGATCTTGAAACCAAATGGCATCAGTTCCAGTCCCAGGCGGGCTTGCACGAAAGCGCAGAAAATTTGGGTGCGGCTATGAAGATTCTTGGTGCAGAGTTGAAAGACGGTTATGAGCGATTGAAGCGTGCGCTTTAACCATAGGTGTGGCTATTGGCGTATTCCGTTGAAAAACTCCTCACATCATTAAAGGATTGATGCCGAGCCTTCTAGAAGTTGATTCCGATGCCGGCGGAGGCCCTTTGCTGGTTGTCGCTTCAATGGTGGGGACCACGGTTTTTGCGGTTTGCTCATCATGCGCACCACGCTGGTTAAAGAAGCAGGCTGGACGCTGAAGGGTGAGGCCACACAGCGAAATGATGCCATTGTTTCGGTCGGACACTGATGTTTGTTATAAGTGCCGCCGTTATGGCGGCAGCCGCAGGCACTCTTTTGGGCTCTCGAATGCTTCATAAATGATCGCCTCCCAAGCCCTTAATGCCGGCATTCACCCATTACAGTCGGATGTATTTTTATCTCAGCAACCGGAAAGACTTGGTGGGAACCAGTAAAAACACTTGCATTTCCAATGTCTTTCTCACTTGCAAGCGTGGATTTGTAAAATGCGAAGAAGCAATGGCGAAATCTCCCTAATTTTAGGAACGTCAGCATAGCGAAACATAAGGTCAGTTTATTTTAGCCTGACCGTTCCAGTTAAAGTTAAGTAAATTAGCTTACTTAATATTAAATTAGCGGTCGAGCATCGATAATTTAGTTTCAGTCTGATTAAATTTCGAAAATACAATATATAATGTAAGCGCTTACATTATATATTGTATCAGCTTGAAAAATCATGGATACTCCGGCTTAAGCGTTGAAATGAGGAAGGTTTTGAGAGCGGAAAAATGAAAATTCAACTCCCCCCCTGGAAAATCATATTGAGTGCGATGCTGCTGCTACCTGCGTGCGCGGAACAGCCCGATCAGCAGCAGTATTCAGATAAAACTTCGGCGGGCAAGGCGGGAGGGTCTCAAGGTCAGTATGGTTATTTGGGCGCTGATGCTTGGCCTGTGGCACAAAGCCCCTTAAAGCCAAATGCAGCAATGGAAAAAGAGATTCAGGCGCTTCTCGCGCGCATGACTATTGAGGAAAAGGTTGGGCAGCTCATTCAGGGAGAGATCAAAGATACCACACCTGAGGATGTGAAAACCTATCATCTTGGTTCGGTTTTGAACGGTGGCGGGTCGATGCCTAACCGCAACAAGCATGCCACCCCGAAGGAGTGGCTTGATCTTGCGGATGCTTATTATGACGCATCAATGGACACATCTGACGGTAAAGCGGCAATTCCGATTATTTGGGGTAGCGATGCGGTGCACGGTCATAATAATGTTATTGGCGCCACCATCTTTCCGCACAATATTGGGCTGGGCGCAGCCCATAACCCTGCACTGATGCGCGAAATTGGCAATGTGACAGCACGTGAAACCCGCGTAACCGGCATCGACTGGACCTTTGCACCCACACTCGCAGTTGTTCAAAATGATCGCTGGGGGCGGTCTTATGAGGGCTACAGCGAAGACCCAGCGCTGATAAAGGCTTATGCGACCGAGATGGTATACGGTCTGCAAGGCGTGCCGGGCACACCTGAATTTCTGGACGCTAATCATGTGGTTGCAACTGCCAAGCATTTCCTAGGGGATGGCGGTACCGAAAACGGCGAGGATCAGGGCAACACTAAAGTGTCTGAAGAAGAACTTCGTGACATTCATGGTGCTGGATACGAGCCTGCAATAACAGCAGGTGTGCAAACAGCGATGGCCAGCTTCTCTAGCTGGAACGGTGAAAAAATACACGGTAGTCACTATTTGTTGACCGATGTTCTGAAAAACAGAATGGGACTGGATGGCTTTGTTGTTGGTGACTGGAACGGCCATGGTCAATTGCCGGGTTGCACTAATGCTTCGTGTGCTGCGTCAATTAATGCCGGTGTTGATATGATTATGGTGCCAACTGACTGGAAAGATTTTCACCGAAATACCGTGGCAAAAGTGAAAGCGGGTGACATCACAACGGCGCGCCTGAATGATGCCGTAAGCCGGATTTTAAGGGTGAAAATGCGAGCAGGGCTTTTTGACAAGGGCCGCCCGTCCGAGCGGGGCATTGCAGGGAAACCAAATGTCATTGGCAGTGCTGAACACCGTGATGTCGCGCGGCGTGCAGTACGGCAGTCTTTGGTTCTTTTGAAAAATCAAAACAATCTCCTGCCCCTCAAGACTGGGCAAAGCATTCTTGTAGCGGGAGATGGTGCAAATGACATCGGTAAACAATCTGGCGGCTGGACAATTACTTGGCAAGGCACGGGGAATGTAAATGCAGACTTTCCAGGTGGGTCTTCTATTTACGAAGGTTTAAAAAGTGCCATGACAGAGATTGGCGGGACGGCTGAATTATCAATCGACGGATCCTACACGACCAAGCCGGACGTTGCTGTTGTCGTATTCGGTGAAGAGCCATATGCCGAGTTTCAAGGTGATAGGGAGACTCTGGAGTTTCAGCCGGTTCAAAAAGGCTCCCTCAAATTACTACAAAAACTGAAGGCCGAGAATATTCCTGTTGTTAGTGTGTTTCTGTCGGGCCGCCCAATGTGGGTAAACCCTGAGCTGAATGCATCCGATGCTTTTGTGGCAGCATGGTTACCCGGTAGCGAAGGTGTTGGTGTTGCCGATGTGTTAGTAGCGAACGCTCGTAATGAACCGCGCTTCGATTTCAAAGGGACCTTGTCTTTTTCCTGGCCAAAAACACCGCTTCAGGACATTTTGAACCCTCATCATGACGGATACGATCCGTTGTTCAAGCTTGGCTATGGGCTTACGTATGCCAAGAAGAATGACATTTTCCCTACTCTGCCAGAAGACGTTGCTGGGGTCGCTAAAGCAGACGCAGACAGTTTTCCAGTGTATGCTGGAAGACCCCAAGCGCCGTGGCAAGTGTGGGTAAATGACGATCAGGCTACCATTTTGTTGAGCGGAGCCTATGCGTCGCTTCCAAGTGAGGCTGCTGTAATTACAACCACTGATATGAACGTGCAGGAAGACGCCCTGAAATTTGCCTGGTCAGGCCAGAAGCCTGCTTCGGTGTTCATTCAGGCGGATGGCCCAGACACAACCTATGATTTTTCCGCAATTTTAACTGCTGGCGGCGCTATTAGTTTCGATGTGAAAGTTGAGACACCTGCTGAACAAATATTGTTGCAGATAGCGTGCGGTGAAAATTGTTTGCGAACTGTCGACATTACTAGCCCATTTGCCGAAATGGCAGGAAAAGGTTGGCAGTCCTTTGCGCTCAAACTTCAGTGTTTTGCCGAAAGCGGTGATACTTTTGAAGCGATAACCCGCCCGTTCATGCTGAAAACCAGCAATGCAGCGGTGATTTCTGTCGCCAATATTGAAGTGAGCAAACTGACTGAAACCACTGATCTGTGTCCTTGATTTTTAGCTTGGACCTGTGGGTCAAAATAATGACGTTTGTTAGGTAAAATTTAGAAAGAGGGGATGAAACAATGCGTATCAACACAATCGGTTTTGGGGCGATTTTTCTATCGGCTAGTTTGACCTTTGGCGGACTCAGCAAAGCCGAAGAGCACGACAAAAACTGGCATTTGGTTTGGGGCGACGAATTTAACGTTGGTAGCGTCCCAAATCCAAAGGCTTGGGAAATAGTGACAGGCAATGGCTGTCCGACACTTTGCGGGTTTGGTAACAATGAGTTGCAAACCTATACAGGTGATTCTGAAAACCTGCGCATCGAAGACGGGAAGTTGGTTATTGAGGCCATACCACAAGGTGATCACTATACGTCGGCTAAGATTACATCTCAAAAGATGAAGGGGTGGCAGACCGGCAAGATTGCCATGCGCGCTAAAATCCCGACTGGTGTTGGCACATGGCCAGCATTTTGGATGCTACCAGACACAAATATTTTCGGACCATGGCCGAAGTCTGGTGAGATCGACATTATGGAACATGTGGGTCACAGGCTTGGCTATTTGCACGGCACCATCCACACAGAAGCCTTTAACGGCAAACTTGGTACGCAAAAGGGAGGCGAAATATATGTGCCGACGATCAGCAGTGAGTTTCACGAATTCGCGGTTGAATGGACAACCGATAGCTTGCGTTGGTATCTGGACGGCGAGCAATATTTCGAAATTCTGCGTGAAAAAACTGACGGTAGCGCCGAATGGCCTTTCGATCATCCGTTTCATGTCATCCTAAATTTAGCTGTTGGTGGCGATTGGGGCGGACAAAAAGGTGTGCAACAAAGCGACTTTCCAACACGCTATGAAATTGACTGGGTAAAAGTCTGGCAGCAGAAATAGACCCTGCTAGAAAGCTTAAGGTGTTGCTATCGAGTCGTGGGAAATCAGCTCCGGCTCGAACTCATGCTTGATGTCTTTTATGATCTCTTTGTAAATATTCCTGAGTATCAGGCGGGCTGCCATTTTACCCATTCGTCCAATTGGATAGTTCACCGACGACAGCTGAGGGTGTAGGTAACTTGCAAAAATAGAATGATCAAAACCCACGACGGATATGTCCTCTGGTAACCGAAGGCCCAATTCGCGAGCGGCTTTAAATACGCCAGAAGCCATTTCGTCATTGCCGCAAACAACCGCTGTGAATTTTTTCTTGGTTTTGGCGAAATTCAATAAGGCGGCGTGGCCACTTTCTTCGCGGTAATTGCCTTCAAAAAACAGATCCTGATCGAAACTAACGGATGCGTTTTTAAGTGTTTGTTTAAAGCCGCGCAATCGATCAATGCTGTCGCTTTTCCAAAGAGGCCCCGAAACATAGGCGATGTGTTTATGCCCTTTGTCGAGCATTGAAAGTGCAGCGAGTTCTCCGCCTAATTCATTGTTTAAGCTGATGCAGACATCGGCAAGTTCAGGCACAAACCGGTTAATTAGCACAAAGGGTGTTTTGCGTTTGCTTAAGTTAATTAGGAAATCATCTGACACTGCTTCCACATGAAGAATTAGAGCGTCGCAACTTCGACTAATGAGAAATTCGATGCCTTCTTTTTCACTTGCTTCATCACTGTGGCCAGCAGCAAAAATGCCGTGTTTGCCTTTGGTCCGCAACTCTGTCTCAATCCCGCTCATCATTGCGCCGTAAAAGGGCCCATGAAATTCGGAGACCAAAACACCGATACTATCGGTTCGGTTTGATGCAAGAGATTTTGCGGCTGAACTTGGACGATAATCTAATGATTCGATTGCATCTCGGACTTTTTTGCTTGTTTTTTCGCTGACACGGCCCGTGCCATTTATGACACGAGAAATTGTGGCAAGCGAAACGCCCGCAAGTTTAGCAACTTCATAAATTGTAGCCATTGAGCGTTAAGCAGTTTCCGTTAGTGGTCCAGAACCCGTTTGAGGTTTTTCACCAGTTTGTTTCGTCTGTTCTTGTAACTCGTCGTGTATGCTTTTTACAAGATTATCTGTGAGACGATATTTTTGCATTATTGCTGCGACAATAAGGAAGGGGATGATAGGCAGCAATGTGAAAGACATGCGCAAGCCCTCGCGCGTTTCCTCGCTTGCTTCTGTTCCTGCTTCAAAGCCGTATATTGCAAGAAGCCAACCAGCTAATGCGCCGCCCAGGGCAATACCCATTTTAATGAAAAAGACGACGGTTGAATAAACCGAGCCCGTTACGCGAATACCTGTTTTCCAATGACCATAATCAACAACATCTGCCATTTTCGCCCACAATAGCGGCGTGGCCATCTGCAGCAATAAACTCCAGATAAAAAACATAGCAGTTGTTAGAAACACCATTTCGCCCGGAATGAAAAAGCTGACGCCGCATAAAACGGCAGAAATAATTTGAAGCCAAATGTACGCCTTAACTTTACAAACGCGTTTCGCAAGCGGCGCAGAAAGCGATGTGCCTATGATATTTCCTATCATGCCAATAGTGACGAAAGTGGTGATGAAATCGGGGACGCCCATATAATATTTTACGTAAAATATCGCGAGCGTTGACCGTAAAACCATGCCTGTTAGCAGGAAAAGAACAGCCATACACAAAATACGCCACTGATCATTTTGCCATAAAGATTTGAAGTCTTCGCGCATTTTTCTGCCAGCAATTGGTGGAGGTACAACACGCTCCTTCGTGCCTGCAAAACATAGGAAAAACATCACAATGCCAAAAAGGCTCATTGCGCCGATGGTGAATTGGTAACCTTTGGCCTGGTCGCCGTTACCGAAATATTCCACAAGCGGTAATGTCAGGCTGGCAACGATCAAGCCTCCCAGCATGCCGAAGACGAAACGATATGATTGGACGGAAACCCGTTCCTCAGGTTTGTCGGTCAATACGCCGCCTAGCGCTGAGTATGGAATATTAATAGCCGTGTAGGCTGCCATCAGGAGGCCATAAGTCACGAAAGCGTATATTATTTTCCCGTTCTGAGAGAAGTCGGGTGTGGTAAAAGCAGCGACGCTGATTACGCCGAACGGAACAGCTAGCCATAGAATATAAGGCCTGAACTTGCCGTGTTTTGTCTGGGTCCGGTCGGTAAGCGCGCCCATTAGAGGGTCTGTAACGGCATCGAAAACCCGAACTGCCAGAAACAATGTGCCAACAACCGCAGGCGAGATGCCATAAATGTCGGTATAAAAGAAGGCGAGAAACATCATAACAGTTTGGAAAACAATATTGCTCGCCGTGTCGCCTAGCCCGTAGGCAATCTTCTCTCTCACGCTTAGCATCGTATCCCCCCGGATGATTTGTATGTTTTTTACGCCGCTCTTTGTTTTAGAAATTTACCAAATGCCTTGCCGCTGGCTTTGACCGTTCTCTTTTGCGTTTCATAGTCTACATGAATGATGCCAAATCGTTTGGCATATCCTTCGGACCATTCAAAATTATCCAGCAGGCTCCAGGCGAAATATCCTCGTATGTCTACGCCCTGATTGATGGCGCTATCTACCGCCTGTATATGGCTTTGGTAGTAGGCGAGGCGGTCGGTATCCATAACCACCCCATTTTTCAATGTGTCAGACATGGCCGCGCCATTTTCCGTGATGTAAACTGGCGGAAGGTCGTATTGGTTTGAAAGAGAAACAAGAAGATCGGTCAGCCCTTGCGGGAAAATTTCCCATCCCATGTCGGTCTTTAGCCCGGTCGGGCTTTCCGCTTTCTCAAACCCCGCCGTTGGGCTGCCTTGATAAAATTCACGCGTATAATAATTGACGCCCATGAAATCCAGCTTATGCGAAATGAGAGCTAAGTCGCCCTCTTGAATGTCCGGCCTGTGGTCTTCCGGCAGAGTATCTAACAAATCAGGATATCGTCCGTTCAGAATGGGTTCAATGTACCAGCGATTGAGGTTGATGTCTGCTAACCGGGCCGCATCAACATCTTCAGGCTTGTCAGTTTTACTGTAACAGGGGCTGAAGTTCAGTACGATTCCATTAAGTGAATTTGGACTGTTTCGTGACAACACTTCCATCGCCATACCGTGCGCCAGGAGTAAATTGTGCGCAGCCTTTTTTCCGTACTGCGGGCCAACGATACCGGGTGCATGGATACCAATTTCATAACCGAGGTAAGCTGAACAGAAAGGCTCATTGAGCGTGGCGTATGAATAGACGCGGTCACCAAACTCTTTTGATACAAGGTCAACATAGTCCCTGAACTTCAGTGCCGTATCACGGTTTAGCCAGCCACCCTTGTCTTCCAGGTGTTGAGGCAGGTCCCAGTGATAAAATGTAACAAAGGGTTTGATACCCTTGGCATTCAAATGGTCCAGAAGGTTGGTATAAAAGGCAATACCTGTTTTATTTATATTACCATCTCGACCAATCACTCGCGGCCAGGACAGTGAAAACCGATAAGCATCGACGCCTAAATATTCGATTAAGTCTACATCTTCCTGCCACCGGTTATAGTGATCGCAGGCGACTAGGCCGTTGGACCCGTCCCGAATCGTTCCGGGTGTCGCGCAAAAACGATCCCAAATGCTTTCAAGGCGGCTGTCCGCTCCCCCTTCAATCTGAAAGGAAGCAGTTGCAACACCAAAGGTAAATTCCTTGCTGCGCAGCCGGGATGATTTGGGCACTGTTATGTTCATAAAAATCAGACCGAATAGCGTGAAAATTAATCATAGTGCGCCCTACATTAATGTAAGCGCTTACAAAACTTACCTGTTTCACGTCAATGCGTCAACAGCGTCATTTGACTTACACGCACTCTTTCTATCTGACAAGCATAGGTAATATAGGGTTATGGCTATTTAGCCACAATATTCTTTGAATGGACCACAAATATAAATTTCTTGTTGACCTGTTGAAGGAAAAGGGATTAGCTAAATGAAAGCGCTTACATTTTAAATCTCTTTGCTCTAAAGATACGTAGACAGTTTTTATTGGGGAAATTGTCGCATATTGAGCTTAGGGAATATTCGAGGGGAGAGAACGTGAGGATTCAGAGATACGGTAAGAACACGCTTGCCTGCACCATGTCTGCTATACTGGCTGCCACAGCATCTGCATCAGCACAGGATGCTGACGGAGCGGATGAAGATGATGGTCTGGAAGAGATTGTCGTAACCGGATTTAAGGCATCTCTTAGCAGCGCACAGTCTTTGAAAGAAAACGCTGATACCTTTATTGACGCAATCACTGCTGAAGACATCGGCGCTCTTGCTGATCGTTCAGTGGCAGAAGCACTGCAGCGTGTTCCTGGTGTTAATGTTGGGCGATTCCAAAAAACCTCTGATCCTGACCGTTTCTCTGTTGAGGGCGCTGACATTGTAATCCGCGGCCTGCCGTTTGTGCGGTCAGAACTGAATGGCAGGGACGTCTTTTCCGCAACAGGTGGGCGCCTGCTCAGTTTCAATGATGTTTCGCCAGAGCTTCTGGGTGGAGTACAGGTTTTCAAGGCAACCTCAGCGGATATGATCGAAGGTGCGATTTCAGGCACAGTTGATCTGATTACGCGTAAACCACTTGATAAAGACGGCTTCCGTATTGCTGGAACCATTGAGGGTAACTACGGCGACCTTGCAGAAGAATGGTCTCCTGGTTTCTCCGTATTAGCGGCCAATACTTGGGAAAGTTCCTCTGGCCGATTTGGTCTCCAGCTTGGCTTCTCAATGTCAGAGCTAATTACGCAGTCGGATGCATCTCAGGTAACTGACCCATGCTACCGCGCGCCGTCATTGGATGCCGCTTGTATTCGCGCGAGGACTGTGAGCTCAGCGGGTGTCGGAGATGATACTGGCTTTGATGCAACGAATTTCCCGCCTACAGGGTCGTTGGTTGTTCCAAAGGGTGCAGGTGTGCGCACAACCGGTTATGAAAGAGACCGGAACGCATTCACGGCTGTTGCACAGTGGGAAAACAGCAATAAAAATCTCTTGGTTACTGCGGAATATCTGCGGGCCGAAGCCGATTTGTTTGTGGATGAGCACTCAATATTGGCGCTTGTCAATGATGATGCCTTGTTCCCAACGCAACCTGCGGGCAATCCGTGGAATTTCGACCAGAACGGTGTGTTCCAGTCTGGTGAACTATCTCAGTTTGCTTGGCATGGCTTCAACAACTGTGTGCCAGGTTCTTTGGATGTTTCTGCTGGCGAAAACCCGGTCTTTAGCGGCGCTGATCAGCCATGTGATATTCAGGACGGTATCCCGACAGAATTTGGCCGATTCCAGCGTGCTGACAATTCAGTAACGCAGGATTACTCGCTCGATATTCAATGGTCTCCAACCGACCGCCTCCATATCAACCTTGAGGCGCAGCGGGTCGAGTCTAACCGCACTGAAAATGGTGTTATTGCTTCCATGAACGGTCGTTCAGACATTTTCTTGGACTTGGGTAACGGTCAAACACCCAATGTTGAGTTTCGCGCACCAGTCGGCGCCGATAGCGCCGCGCATTTCAGTAATCCCGACCGTTTTTACAATTGGTTCCTGATCGATAGCTTCATCGATAACGAAGGTGACATGACTACTTTCCGCGCAGATGTTGACTATGATCTGAATGAGGACGGTTTCTTTAAGCAGATCAAGTTTGGTGCACGCTGGTCCGATCGTAGCCGCACTACCCGTGACAATAATTTTGGAAACTGGGGTAACCTGTCAAACGCATGGACTTGGACGGACACGCCGAAAAACCCTGTTTACGCAAGTAATCCTGCGGCTGCAGGGGTGAATACTTTGCGGTCACCTTTCGAAGACTTCCAGCGCGGCAACACTAATATTCCGGTTCCAGGCGGCACAGGCTTCTTCTGGGGTGGTGACAACCTGGTAGAAGACTATGCGGCAGGCATCGTTCAAAGTCAGGCAGAAGGCATCATTGATGCCTGGGGTGCGCGTATAGCTGAGACATGGGGCCCTGTGGGGTCGAGGACTGGACTGGTAGATGGCACCGTCTTTTTGCCCGGTGAAATTTCCGAAGTTACCGAGCAAACCCAAGCCTTTTATGCGCGCGTTGATTTTGGCACCAACAATGTGCCGGGTGATGGCATTGCCATTGAGGGCAATATAGGCTTGCGCTATGTGAAGACCACCATCAAAACAGCTGGTGAAATTCAGTTCCCGCTCGCGGAAAATGCGCCGGACGCTACGGCCAGTTGTCAACAACCGCCAGGTGGCAATCCAAACGCAGTGCTGCCGCCTTTCTGTGATCTGTCGCCCGGAAGGCAAGCGGAGTTTGTCGCATCCTTTACTGGTGAGCTTCTTGACGATAGTTCAGACATTGAGTTTGAACACTGGCTACCGAGCTTCAATGTGAAGGTAGGCTTAACCGAAGACTTGCTCATTCGAGGAGCTGTTTCCAAAGGGATTTCGCGTCCTGATCTGGCAGACTTCAGAACGGGTGGTGTTATCGGGGGCAATCTCGGTACTCTAGAATCAGCGGGCACGCTTGAAACAGGTACGCTCTTTGCCTTACGAACGGGCAATAGACTTTTAAGGCCGGTCACAGCATGGAATTACGATCTCTCGGTCGAGTGGTATTTCAGCAGAGTCGGCTCATTAACGGCTTCCTTCTTCCTGAAAGACATCAGTGGATTGATAACGGATAGTTCGACGTTGCGGCAATTCACCAGTGATGGCGGTGCAACAGCAGAAGTGCGCATTGATGGCCCGACCAATCAGGACAGCGCCTCCATTAAGGGCGTTGAAATCGGATACCAGCAAACCTTTGATTTCTTGCCAGGACCCTTAAAGAACCTCGGTATGCAGGGTACCTATACTTATGTAGACCCAGGTGATCTTGGTGCACCGGAAAATGATGTTCGGCGGTCAGCTTTTGCAGACACGCTTGGTTTCCCCGGGATTTCCAAACATACCTACAATCTCACCGGGTTTTATGAAGACGCAAAGCTTTCTGTTCGACTGGCATATAACTGGCGGTCTGAGTTCTTGCTGACCGCGCGGGATGATATTTTCCCGTTCTCGCCAATTTTCGGCGAATCTACGGGTCAGCTTGACGGGTCGATTTTCTATAGTGTTACCGATAACATCAAGGTGGGTATCCAGGCGGTTAACTTGTTAGATGAGGTTACCAGGACAACCCAGCTTATCGATTTTGACGGTACGAGGTTGCCTCGAACTGCCTTTAGAAACGATAGACGCTTCACCTTCCTGGCGCGCTTTAACTTCTAAGCAAACAAAGTGAGCCTTGGCCCAATTTGGGCTGGGGCTCACCGTAAAATTCAGTCGAAAATTTCGTGTTCTGGGCGGGTAGTAAATTAAACGAACGCTTTATACTAGCGGCGCTCTGGAAAAGGGGTGTCACTTTCCCGTTTGGCGCTCTACCGTTCCCGCATATTTATTAGGCTGCTGGTGGACCCTTGATAGACACCCTACGCCTGTGTAGGTTTTGTTTGATTGGAGCGTTGGTATGGCAATTAAAACAATTGTAGTCGTTGGTGGTGGCACCGCTGGCTGGATGTCGGCAGCAGCATTCTCAAAATTTGCTGAAGCGAAAGAGGCACGGGTTGTTCTTGTTGAATCTGAGGCGATAGGAACTGTTGGTGTCGGCGAAGCAACGATACCGCCCTTTGTTCAGTTTAATGAAATGTTGGGGATCGATGAAGCCGAGATGCTGTCTTACGTTGGCGGCACGTTCAAACTTGGCATTCAATTCGTCAATTGGGGCAAGCAGAATGACAGTTATTTTCACCCCTTCGGCGATTACGGTTATCAGATAGACGGCGTTGCCTTTCATCATATCTGGATGAAATACCGCAAGACTGGCGACCCTCGTCCGCTGTTTCTGTTTAATGCAGAAACTATTGCCGCCCAGTACCAGAAGTTCGGGCGCACGGAAGATAGTGGCCGCGACGATCTGCCACCTATCAACTATGCTTACCATCTGGATGCTGGCAAATATGCTGAGTTTCTGAGGCACTTTTCTGAAAAACGTGGTGTAGAGCGGATCGAGGGGATGGTTGACTCTGTTTCCGTGAATAACGAGAGCGGAGATGTAGAAAGCCTGTTACTCAAAGACGGCCAGACCATCGAAGGTGACTTTTTCATTGATTGCAGCGGCTTTCGTGGCCTCCTGATTGAGCAGGCACTAGAAACGGGTTATGAAGACTGGACCCGCTGGTTGCCCTGCGATCGTGCCTGGGCGGTACCTTGCGAGCAGCTCGAGCAACCGTTGCCTTATACACGCTCTACTGCACACGCTGCCGGTTGGCAGTGGCGCGTTCCTTTGCAGCACCGGCTTGGCAATGGCCATGTCTTCTGCTCAAGTTTTATGGAAGATCAGGAGGCTCAGGATATCCTGATGAATAATCTGGATGGCAAGCCGCTCGCAGACCCGAAATTGTTACGTTTTGTGACAGGGCATCGTAAAAAGTTCTGGAATAAAAATGTTGTCGCTATCGGCCTCGCTTCCGGCTTTATGGAACCCTTGGAATCCACCTCTATCCACTTGATCAGCACTGGCGTTGCCAAACTGTTGGCGACATTCTCGCTAAAAGGTGTCTCGGAAGTTCAACGGAGCACTTATAACCGGTTGACCCTAAAAGAATATAGCCGGATCAGGGATTTTCTAATTCTGCATTATAATGCCACTCAGCGTGACGACAGTGAGTTTTGGAACCATTGCCGAACCATGAGTATACCGGATACGCTTCAGGAAAAGATCGATCTGTTTAAGTGGAATGGGCAGATTTTCCGTGAGGAAGACGAACTCTTTACGTCGACCAGTTGGACGGCCGTTATGTTGGGGCAGGGCATCGCTCCAGATGGCTATAATCCGCTGGCGGACGTGTTGGATCAGGATAGCCTGCGCAAGGAAGTGTCCGAGATCGAAAAATCTATCAAATACCTAGTGTATCATATGCCGTCACATGGGGATTATTTGAAAAAATACTGCCCTAGCGCCGTATAGATTTTTAAATGACCGAGGGGAATTTGTCGTGGAGCTAACAGGAGTCGATTTTGCAGTAATCGCAGTATATGCGGTTACCATTATTGGTTTGGCTCAGTGGGTCAGTCGCGAAAAGGCGGGCCACGCCAAAGACACCAAAGACTATTTCCTCGCAGGCAAAGCGCTGCCTTGGTGGGCGATTGGCGCTTCGCTAATTGCGGCCAATATTTCCGCTGAGCAAATCATTGGCATGTCAGGGTCAGGCTTTGCCCTCGGCCTTGGTATTGCCAGTTATGAATGGATGGCTGCGATAACTCTGATCATTGTTGGTAAATATTTTCTGCCAATCTTCCTGCGTCAGGGCATCTACACAATGCCGCAGTATCTGGAACAGCGCTATGACCATAGCGTTCGCATGGTGATGGCAACCTTTTGGATCGGGCTTTATGTTTTCGTCAATCTCACTGCCATTTTGTGGCTTGGCGCGCTGGCAATTAACACCATTACCGGCCTTGACCTGATCTACGGTCTTTTATTACTGGGTGGTTTTGCTACGGCTTATTCGCTTTACGGCGGGCTGAAGGCTGTTGCCATGACCGATATTATCCAGGTGGTGCTATTGGTTATGGGTGGTATGATTGTTACTTGGCTATCGCTTGATCAGGTTAGCGGTGGCAATGGCGCGTTTGCCGGCTTTGCCGAGCTTTCAGCCCGGATACCAGAAAAGTTCGATATGATACTGACGCCGGACAACCCGCATTACGCCAGCCTTCCGGGCATTTCTGTGCTCGTTGGCGGCATGTGGATCATGAATATCTCTTACTGGGGTTGCAACCAATATATTATCCAGCGGGCACTGGCCGCCAAGTCAATCGGCGAGGCGCAAAAAGGCATTATGATGGCAGTGGGCTTAAAGCTTATTATGCCACTATTTGTTGTGCTGCCGGGCATTGCTGCGGTGGTGTTGGCACCTGACTTAAGTGCGCCTGATCAAGCCTATCCTGAAATGATGAAGCTGGTACCGACGGGTATTAAAGGGTTGGTATTTGCAGCGCTGATTGCGGCGATCTTATCGTCTTTGGGATCGATGATGAACAGCATCTCAACGATCTTCACTATGGATATTTATCGCCATTTCAATCCTGACACTGACGATGGTAAGCTCGTCGCCATTGGCCGCGTGGTTGCCTTATCAGCCATTATTATCGCTATGGCTACAGCTCAGCCGCTTTTGGGTAAGTTTGATCAGGCGTTCCAGTATATTCAGGAGTTTACCGGTTTCTTCACGCCGGGCATCGTTGTTTTGTTCCTGCTTGGCCTGTTTTGGAAGGGTGCCACCGCAAAGGGCGCACTTGCAGCCGCGCTGGGTTCGTTTGTATTGTCCGCCGCTTTTTGGATGTGGTGGCCAGAGTTGCCTTTCATGGATAGGGTAGGCATCGTCTTTTTGCTATGCACTGCATTGGCAGTCGGAATCTCGCTTATGGGCAAAGAACAAGAACATGCTGAAATTGTTGATCTTAAAGACATAGATTTTTCAACGTCAAAAAGCTTCAACGTTGCTGCCTTGGCAACAGTATTGATCCTGACCGCATTTTACGCCACTTGGTGGTAATGTGACTAAAACCAGCGCTCAAATTCAGCACATTTGGCCATTTCAATTGATGGTCATATGGTGACCAAGCGATTGCTAAATTGCGTTCATCACCTCACTTAATCCCAGCTAATCTCACTTAACGGGCCATATTGCGTTGTTTTTACGTATTGGGATTATCCTCGGAAGGCAGAGGCCAGAGGTTTGAATCCTCTGGCGCGCCCCAATTCCTACTATACCACAATGAGTTATATAGATTTTCATTGCTCTACTCTTTTGGTACCGACCATATTGAAAGCATTAACTGATTTATTGTGCTTTCAATACAGCGCGGGAAACTCTTTTAGAATGAGCTGCCCACAGTCGAAGAATGGTTTTGAAGGCCTAATTAGCGGCGAAGGTTGATACACAGGGCATTGATCCAAAATACGCAAAGGTTTAGTTGGGTCAGGTCGAAAGCGTTCACTTGGGAGTAAATTAAACAGCTGGAAATCCTTGGCTATTTTCAGGGTGTCCGATAGTTAAACGGGTGCGAGTAAATTCTACTGCGACAATCTGAGCGAATTGATACGCTCTTCCAGTTTTCGGCGTTGTTCCTGGTCTAATTTTTGCCACCACTTCCTCACACCGGCGTTATTTTGTTTAGCGACTTGACCGATATACTTTTCATATTGATCGCTCGGGAAATTGTTTTCCAAGCCGCGCAGGTGTTTATCCAGAAAGCCACGAACAAAATCATTTTGGCTTTGGATAATGACACTTGCCGGTGCTTCGCCAGCGAGAAGGTTTTTTATCGGGCCGCGCAGAAAGATGGAAAAATCGGAAATGCCGAGGTGTTGTGTGCCTTTTAACAAAACACGGTAAATGTCTTTGCGCTGTCCGGCACTTTCAAATCTTTCGTATGAAAAATCGTTATGGCCATGATTTATTGAGGCCTCCTGCTGGCCGAGCGCAGCCAGAATATACTGCATGTCAGAGTAAAGCATCAGGAACGGTACAGGAATATCGGCATTAAACGCCTTAAAGTGAAAGTCGCCGCCGTCCAGATTAACACCCACTGCACAGCGCTTGTCTATCATGCATACGGCGCCGCTTGTTGATCCGCCAAATGACATACCCATTTGTCCCGTATGCGTAAAGTTGCTGGCTCTAACAATTTCGTTCATGTGCGCGGGAACAAGGCTTGCCTGCAGCTGGTTGTGCAGGAATAGCCTGTCGGCTAACCACACACCTGTGCTTTGCGCGGTTATTCGGTCATTTTTCTCCAGCGCTTCCGATCGCATAAGAAGGCTGCCGTCCAACCGGTCAGCATATGTGCTACCTGAGTAGGCTTTTTCCATTGCTTCTGGTATTTGGGCGTCTTTACCCACCATTTGCTCTGTGTCGGCGAACATTTTTTCGTCTGTTGGGGCGATGTCGCCGTTTGGAAACAAGGTCGCCGCTGAATCGTATGTATGCTGTACGGAATAGATTATATATCCGTGGCTTGCCAGTTCCTCCATCAGCGCGGTGTTTTGGTTAAGATAAGAGGTATAGCCATGACTATAAAAAATAGTTGGCTGATTGCTGGCGTTTTTGAGGAGCGGTGCGTTTTCAAACGAATTTGATCGGGCATGTTTTAGGTAGGTGAAAAAGGGACCAAACCCCACGAGTTTACCCATGCTCGCAGCAGTGGTTTCTGCTTCTGCATCGGTGAAATACGGCTTGGGTGATAAGCCCTTTGACGTCTCTGCCGGATACCAAGCGCGCACCAACAGGCGACGAGGCTCATCGGACTCAGCCATGAAGACGCCGAGGCGGCTGGTGTCTACTAGTTCAAAGTTGCGCACGCCAACAGTATACTCGCCGGACGGTTTGGGTAAGTTGGGAACAGGGAATAAATAAAGAGCGGTAATGCCCACTAACGCCATTAGCCCAACCAGCGTACCGGCCGCGTAACGCATGAATTTCTTGTCAGCTCGCTCTTTATTTTTGCGCAGCCTGCCAATTAACAACACGGCCAAAAATAGAAGACCTATCACACCGCCAACAACCGCCTGCCAACGATAGTCCAGATATCCAACAATTCCGCATAGGACCAAGATACCGGCACTGGCATTTAGTATCGTCTCGCGGCGTGGCGCAGTTTTCATCCACCATATTGCGGTAAAGGTGACGAGTGCTGCAATCATTAAGACATCGATGAATAACATGTGCGCTGTCCTTTTCGTTCGGCCTTAATAGTGTCTTGCGATTCTACTGGCACTTCTATTGGTCGAAGGTGATCGGCAAAGTTTTTGGTTTGTGTGGGGCAGGAAAGGCGATTTTACCGCCGTTAACAATCACGCGGCCACCGATAATCACGGCCTCGATATTCTTCAAGACATCCAAATCTTCGTCCGGCTTTCCATCAACAATGATGATGTCAGCAAGCTTACCCGTCTCTATTGTGCCGAGACGGTCACCCATACCGAGAATTTCGGCGTTGACCCTTGTAGCGGCCTGCAGTGCCTCCGATGGTGAATAGCCTATCTGTTCAAAATTATGCAGTTCCTGAATGTAGGGCGCCGGCATGTAGGTGATCCAGTCAACGATAAGGTCGGTGCCTACACCGAGTTTAACACCGGCTTTTCTCATTTTGCGGGCTTGCTCAAACATAATGTCTTCGGTCAGGGTAAAACGCCGGGATGTCGAGCCAAAGTAGCCACCCGCGAGCTTGATGATAAACTGGTATGGTACGATGGTTAGGACAGATGCGATGTTTTTTTTCGCCATGTCTTCGATGGTTTTGTCGCTGCGTGGTAGGGGGTGCTCAACCGAGTCTACGCCTGCATCGACGGCCATTTGGGTGAAAATTGTTTCACTGTCGACGGTGACGGGAAGCCCTAGCCGGTGGGCTTCATCCACGGCTGCCTTAATTTCATCCGGGCTGTAGTGGCTAGCCAATTTGATGGCATCGGCGCCGCGTTTGAATTGTTCACGAACCGCCTTTGTCCAGTCGTCAGGGCCAATGGCCTCGCGGGCGATGGATTGGCTATACTCCGGCGCTGATCGTCCTAGTGCGAAATTTTCGGTACCGTGGCCCCCTTCACCGACGATCACCTGACCAACGGCAAACACCCTTGGCCCGGCAATTCGGCCCTTCATCACCCAGTCTTTAAGGCGGAAAGGTGCCATGCCATGAGAGCCTGTGTCGCGTACCGATGTAATGCCGCTTTCAGCGTATATGCGCAGCCGTTCGGCACCGCGCAATGCCGCATCGGCCTGGCTTTCTGATGTTAATTGGGCCGGTTCTCCGAATTTATCCACATAGGTCAAATGTGCATGTAGGTCGATAAGCCCCGGCATCACAGTTCGGCCTTTGGCATCGATTACGTGCGCGCCCTCTGGGGCTGTTATAGAGGCGCTGATTTCCTTGATGATGTTTTTTTCTATCAGTATCGATACTGTACGAACCGCCGCGCCAGTGCCGTCAAACAGTCGGGCATTATGAATAACGATGCTGCCTGCAGGCGCGTATAGGCTCGGCGGGACCGGTGTGGCCCGAACATCGTCGCTCAGCACTGTGCCTGGTTTTACATACTCTGATCGATCATATGGCTTGGACTGCGCACTGGCGGCAACCGCAATAAGGTTTACGCTAATAATAAAGCCAGCGATGAAACGACTTGCACTGCTGATTTGGCTCATGACTCTCTCTCGTTTTTGTTCGCTAACCGTCATTTAAGAAAACTATTTTTTGCCCGATTATTTTTGAATTCCGATTTCCTCGAAAATCTCGTTGCTGATGGGGTAGTTTTCCCAACCGCCGAAATCAAAATGCCACCATTCATATTGGTAAACGGTGAAGCCATTAGCTTCCATTGCCGTCTTTAACAGATCTCGGTGCCAGCGCTGCAATGTAGTGCCGCCTGGATAATGCGGATATGACCGCTCTGTCATTTCGTCGTATACGCCGACCATCTTGATCGGTTCGCCGGTGGTCAGGTCATACAATGTGAGGTCAACGGCGGCACCCCGGTTATGGCGCGAGCCCTCTGCCGGGTTTGCGACAAAGTCTTTACCCTCAGCCGGTGTTGCATCCCAGAATATCTTGGTTACATACCAGGGCCGGTAAGCATCATGCACCAGAAGGCCGTAGCCCTGCTTGTTTAGCTGTTCCGAAATGCGCCCCAGCGCCTCAGCTGCAGGTCGTTGCATAAAGGCTCGGGCTGACGAATAAACTGGCGTGTCGAGGAAATTATCTTTGCCGGCATAGCGCACGTCCAGTTTAATGGTGTCGCTGTAGGCGGTGATGTCTACCAGATCGGAATTCGATGCTGGAATATCCTCGAGGGGCGGTGTGGCCTTCAGCGCTGCCGCGGTGAGTTCCGGGATTGGCTTCACTGGTTTGATTTTAAACACATTACCCGCCACATCGCCGACTGACCGGCGTTTGAACTCGATGCCGTTTAAGCTGACGCTTTTAACTCTGCCGTCTGCGTACTTTTGGAATGTGAGATGTTCGTTGGGGTAAAGGCCGTAGGGCGGAAATTTGAAAGTGCTTTCGTCGACCTCAATCAACGGATACTGCATGCCCCATTCGATCAGGGCATTGAGCGCGCCGAATTGCTCGTTGATATAAAGAATATTGTGATCAAAGCCATATTCGCCGATCAGGTTGGTCCAGCTTCCGTTGGCTGCCTCGGGCTTCGCATTGTCCGTTGCAGCATAAGTTTGACCCAACACCACCACGCTGTCGCCGCTAAAGCTGATGTCCTCGCTGTAAAGCATGGCGTCATCAATAACGATGGCATCTCCCGATGCTCGAAGACGCAGGGAAAGGCCAGCGATGCGTTCAATGTATATTTCATTAAAACGACGCTCAACCTGAATGGTTGCCTGATCGTTTTTGTAGGTACCGATCACCTGCTTTGCCTGCTCGTCCGACAATGCATTAGTTGAAACGAAAGCAGGGGCGGCCTCTTTGTTTTGCTGGGCGATAAGAATGCGCAGTGCATGGTCTGCTATTCGGCTGATGGCGCCGTTTGCCATGTCTAGGTTAGTGGAAATTGCAACGCCGATTTTTTTGCCAGGCAACACTTTCAGTTGGGTGGCAAAACCGTATATGGCGCCGCCGTGGGCCACCGATTTTTCACCGTCCAACTCACCAAGAGAAAAGCCGATGCCGTAAGAACGGGCGCGACCGCTTAATATATCTGTTTGCGGCGCCCACATTTGGTTTAGGGTTTCAGTCTTCAAAACGCGACCGTTTTTGCCCTCGCCCTTTTTAATCAGCGCATTCATAAACAGCGCCAAATCATTCATGGTTGAATACATGCTGCCAGCCGGTGCCATACCCAGTTCAAAGGTGGGCGCGACGGACCGGGTGCCTTGGTAGGTGCTCATGTAAGCGCGTGGCAGGTTGCGGGTGACATTTGCTTCCGGTGTGAATGAGCTGTTGCTCATACCAAGCGGCAGCAGCACATTTTCACTTAGTAGTGAAGCAAAAGGCTTGCTGCCCATTCGTTCAAGCACATAGCCAACCACTGCGATGCCAGCGTTGGAATATTGAACCTTCGTGCCCGGCGCGTATACCAGTGTGGTATCGTTCAGGCTATTGATTGTGTCCGCGAGCGATGGTTCGATTGGGTCAAAATAGTTGCCCACTGGGGGCTCGCGCACCAAGCCCGACGAATGGCTCATCAGCATTCGCAGTGTGATGTTCGTGCCGAAAGGGTTGGTGGGTTTAAAATTCGGCAAGTAGGTGGTTACCGGGGCATCGATGTCCAAAATGCCTTGCTCGACATACTGCATCACCGCGATGTCGGTAAATAGCTTGGAAACCGAACCTACTTTGTAGGTGATGTCGGCATCCGCGACGCCGGAGAATTTTTCTTCTGGGGCACCCGCCATACCAGACCAGACAATCCCGTTTTCATCAACAAGCACCATGGAAAGAAGCGGCAAGTTTTTGTCAGCGGCTTCTAATTGGATTAGTTTATTTAGGGCGGCAAAATTGGGGTTGTCGGTGTTATCCTCCGCGACCAAATTGAAGGAAACACTGATCGCGATTATCAGAGCAAAAAAAGCATGACTTTTGAGCGTGATTTCATTGGAAAGTATTCTCAAAAACATCGTTACGATTCCTTTTTTGCCGACTTTGATTCTATTTTTATTGTGTATTTTTCCAGTTTTTCACTGTTTCACCAGTTTTAGGCCAGATTACGAAGCCTATGTCATTGTTCTATTGCTGTGGCAGCTTCCAGAATGACTTCACGAATATAGGGTAATGTCTTTGCCACTTGGTCTTTGTTTGCCACCAAACTCATATGGTTTGCGGTATCGATTTCAACATGCCGCCCGTTGGTTGACATGGCAGTTATTTCTTTATGCAGATTGACAAAGATAGTCTGGAAGTCTTCCGGTAGATAATCCGGCAAAATCCCTTCAGGGACCGGCTCAGTCGCTGAAATCACGACGATCGGTAAATCACCCAGTGTTGTGTTTTGAGCTGCCTGCATGGCGGCGGCTTCAAATTGGCCGCCCTCAAGAGGTGCAGCGTCCAGATACCGCGTAAGTGTTGAGACATAGTCTGCTTGTTTCTGGATGTTGTCTGGTAGAGCTTTAAAATCAGGTGCTAACGCGACCATCGGGTTGTAAATCTCGGTAAATCCCAGGTTTATCATCCATTTGACAACTGCCAGTTGTCCCGCCATTTCCGCCGCTTGCGCGTCCATGTTTTCTTTACTAACGCCGAATTTATCGTTTTGCTCCGGGTGGCTGGCGTCCAAAAAAATCATGCCCGCTACCTCATCCGGGTACAAATCAACGTATCTCCGCATGTAAAGCCCAGCGATGGAATGGCCGGCAAAAACAAAGGGTCGTTCGATGTTGGAATTGTCGAGAAGCGTATTTAGCGCAGCGGTAATCGTATCTGAATCCCGAGGCAAGTTGCTTTCCTCGCTCCAGGCAAGGCCAGCTCTATCATAGACGCAAACTTTTGTTGTTTCGGCAATACCCTTTTGCAGCCAGTGATAGGTTGGCGAAGGCGTTCCGGCACCCGCTTCAATTATCACTGTCGGCAGGTCATTGTCGCCGCTTGTGGGGCCTTCACAATTTATGTGCAATTTGTAGCCGCCGACATCCACCAGCTCGCCTGCGGGCGGAACGTCTGTCGCAATCAGCCGTAAAAACTGACCGATTACCAGAGGGGTGGCAATCAAAACCACCAATATAATACCGGTAATTTTCAGGAATTTTTTCATGGCTTTCCTCCTTCAAGGACAGGCTGTGGGAAAATGTTATGTGCCCTATGCAACAGCATCCAGCTGGAAGCTTGAGATCAATTCACCGACAATTGGTTCTGCACCAAATCGAACTGGATCTACACACGGCAGGCCGAGCATATCGGTTTTGTTTCTCAGGTATTTGATAGCTTCCGCTTCAGATAAACCGGAAGTATTAATGCTGGCGCCCACGCACCGAATTGAGGGGTTGGTTTGTCGGCCAATTTCAATGGTCCGCTCAATCACTTGTTGAAGTGTCGGCAGTTTAAAGTCTGGCCACGCCATTATGTGGCTGCGCTTGGCTTCATGGCAAACAACAAACGCGTCTGGTTGCGAGCCAACAAGTAAGCCGTAGCTTACCGCGCCGTAACCTGGATGAAACAGACCGCCTTGCCCCTCAATAACATCCCAGTGGTTTTCACTGTTGTTTGGCGACAAAAGCTCTGCCGCACCGGAGACGAAGTCTGATACAACGGCATCAATCGGAATGCCTGTTCCAGCGATCATGATACCGGTTTGACCGCTTGCCCTGAAGTCCGCGTTGAGCCCGGCGGCCTTCATGTCTCTTTCGAGCGCTAAAGCAGTATATTTTTTACCGACTGCACAGTCAGTTCCGACCATCAATATTCTTTTTCCGGTACGCTTTTTCCCCGTTCCAACTGGCAGGCCATCAGGCGCGACCCGAACATCGATAAGCGAGGCACCGGATTTATGGGCCGCTGATGACAATCGCTCGACGCCGCTCAACCGCGTGTGAACCCCGCCGACAATATTCAGGCCCATGGTGGCGGCGTGCTCCAGTGTATTGAGCCATGTATCTGGAATGGCGCCACCCACTGAAGCCGTTCCAATAACGAGAGACTTAATACCGGCTTGAACGGCTTCTTCAATGGTCATGAATGGCAGTCCCAAGTCAATTGAACCGCTCTCAAGTTTGATTTGTGCTTTGCAATGTTCTGGACGCCACTCAACCAACCCGAGACCGGTTTTAGCGTATGTATTGTCTGTCGCCTCGCCAGTGAATATTAGATAGGGCGGTTGAATTTTTATTGTTCTCATAACCAGTTCCAGTTTCTAGGATTCTTCGTATTTAATGATTTTCCACAAGCCTATCGTTGCCAATGGAACGATTAGCACGGCAATGAAGGCTAAAGTCAAAAGGCCGTAACCGCTGGCAATTAAGCCGACGATACCAAAGGCGTGGCCTGCATAAATAGCAATTGTCAGGAATGCGATGGATACGATGGGTCGGGCAACGCGGGGTAGCGGTCGGGCGCGTTCGGCGAACGAAGAGGCAAGGCGCTGGTTTACCGCATGCAACATCGCAGCGCCTGTCTCGACAAATGTACCGAATATCACCACCTGGAAAATAAACTCGAGCCAGGTGATATCCAGCGCAGACATCAGAAAACTGGCAGGAACCGGCTGGTCTCCAATTTCCGGGTAGACCGCCATCATGGCAACGAAAAACAACATGGCGGGAATAACAGCAATAGCTCCTGCGATTAACCCAGCTCCAACAGTTTCGCGTCTTTTCCTGTGTTCCGCTATAACAAAGAGCACTGCCGGCACCACCGCCAGGTTGTAACCTGAATAAAGGATGCCGCTAGAGAGCCACCCACTGCCAACCGAGGCCTGATTGTAGGTCTCGCTGATATCTGTGCCGAGTGCCTTATATGCCAGGAAAAACAAAAGGATGTAGACTGCGTATAATAGAATTGACCAACCGGCCAAAACACGCTTGATCGCCTGCGAGCCGTTAAAAGTTAAGATGCCGATTAAGGCCATTAGGGCGAGGGTGCCTACAAGCGGTGGGAGGCCAAATGTGGCCGATGTTAACTCCCCAGCCGCCGCGCCGATAACGGCCAGTACCAAAAGCAATTGTATGAAATAGCAAATTTCAAACAGAAACCAGCCACGTCCCAGAAATGCTTGGCAAAACTGTCGGTAATCGAAGGCTTTGCTGATGCGCGCTAATTCAAAACTCAATGCTAGAACCAGTCCAAAAACTGTTCCCGAAACCAGCAGACCCAACAGGCCACCAATAGGCCCCGCCTGAAAGAAAAATTCAATCAGCTCGCGTCCGGTCGCATATCCGCCGCCGATAACGACAGACTGAAAAATAAAACCTGGCAGAATATATATTTTGAAGAAGCGAATGATCTGTTTCCTCTCGGTTTGATCTGACCGTGAATTTACGACTAGTTTTGAATTTGGTTTCTGATCGCCTGACCAGGCATAATATCAGTATTAAGCTTTCCGTTTTCTATCAGAAGACTGCCGTTTACGATAACGTATTGGATCCCATCAGACGGCTGCGCTGGCTTGGCATAGGTCGCTCTGTCGGTGACCGACGCCAAACTGAACACCGTGATATCCGCGTCCGCGCCTACTTGTATTCTGCCTTTTCGTTTCATCTGAGGCACTGAATTTTGTAATATCTTTGCGGGGCCATAACTCATGCGCTCAATCGCCTCTATCAACGTTATTGATCTAGTCTCGCGGACATACTCGCGCAAGAAACGGGCATATGTGCCAGCACCGCGTGGGTGCGCCCAAGCGTTTTCTGGCAGTGGCCAGGTATCTTTATCTACCATTGCGCCGTCTACTTGCCACGGTCCACCGTCTGAAGCGATGACGCCGCCAGGAAACAATATAGACTTATCCAGGTTTGCTTTGTCTTGTGGTTTCTCCAAATCAAGGAAGTGGATAATCACAGCTGTTTCGGGCTTTTCTCTCTGTAGATACGCAAACCGTTCCTCTGTGAGGCGTTTACCGCCGATGTCAAAGTTATTTGCTGTCACGTCGCCCATACTTTCCCGCCAGCGTGGGCCTTGGAACATTGCCGCTCCGATACCTGTTGCGCCTGCACCATATGGATAGGCTTCTGTTGTAATTGGTATGCCTTTGGCCTGAGCACCCAAAATCATAGGTTTAATGGTGTCGATATCGCTTAAACTCATGGAGTTGAGGTGCACAATATGAGCTTGAACACCCGTGCTGGCCGCGACCGAAACAATTTCGGTCATGCCGTCAAAGGAACTGTTTGGCTCTAACATTGACAGAAACCGTGCATGCGTGAAGGTGGCTACGTTTCGCTTCGCTGCCAATTTTGAAACTTCATAATATTCCTTACGTCCAGTTCCGGGCGCATACCCCAACAAAAATCCAACACCGAGCCCACCTTGGTCCAGTCCTTCAGATACCATATCAGCAATGGTGTTGAGTTGGTCTGGAGTGGAAATGGCCGTTTGCCACGCGGGGTTTTTGAAGTTGCTGAAAAACCAATCCAGTTCGTGGTTTGGTTTGACATTCATATGCGTGGCTATTCTGGCATTACCCCAATTTACTGATGCCCCGTAATTGATCGGCCGGCCTTCTTTGGCCAAGTCTTCATAGTAAGCGGCAACAGGCAGCACGCCTGCCTCCAGTTCAAGGCCGGTGGTGACGCCGTCCATCGCTTGCATGCGGGCTGCAGGAATTGTCTGGCCGTGTGCGTGCATGTCGATAAAACCGGGGCTGACAATCAGACCGTTAGCGTCGATGGTTTTTGCAGCCTTGATGGCAGCCTCGGTTACCGCAGTAATCTGACCATCTTTGATGCCAATATTTCGCTGGCCGTCCAGGCCGGTTTCAGGGTCGAGAACGCGCCCACCCAGGATGACGATGTCGTAATCATCCGCAGCAATAGGCGTTGTCAAAAGGCCGAATAGCAATGTTGCGCTGTACAAGAATTGCGGAATTATTTTCATGATGGCTTACCCCTGGTGACAATCGCGGCGATTATACAAGGATTAATAAAACCGCCTTGTATTAATTTAAATAAGCTATAAAATATGAAAAAGCAAAATAATAGTTGCTTAATATTGTTGTTCGCAAAATCTAGTGCCGAATTTCAGGTTAACCATTTGCCCCGATTTATCTGACGGTTTGGTTTTTGCTTTCCATAATGAGTATCATGCTACGGAATTTGTGGAATCCTTGGATAGTTTGGTTCTGAAACGACCGTGTAAGTGGGCTCAAGGCTCTTTTTTAACCAACGAATTAAGAAAAGCATGAATAGAATAAAAGTTATAAGTCATAAAATGGTGCACGAGTTATTACCAATGGCTCACTGTATTGACGCTGTGCAAGATGCAATGACCGCTGTCTCTAGTGACCAAGTCTCCAATCCTCCCCGTGTTTTTACGGGTGTTAATGATAGTGGCGGGCAGCTGGGTCTGATGCCTGGCGCGTTGGAGGACCTTCCGGTTTACGGCACTAAGATTTTGAGCCTTCAGCCCGGTAATCAGCAAAAGGGGTATCCCTCTATTCAGGGTGCCGTGTTGCTTTTTGACCGGGACAACGGCGCGCCCGTCGCGCTGATTGATGGTATCTCCATCACCGCAATTCGTACAGCTGCGGCATCGGGGCTGGCTACCCGGCTTTTGGCGCGAGAGAATGCAAAAACGCATGGCATTATAGGCACAGGCGTACAGGCCCGGTATCACGCCGATGCCATTGCATGCGCGCGGCCTTCCGTTACGCAAACGTTCATTTGGGGGCGAGACAAACAAAAGGCTAAATTTCTGGTCGATGATCTGTCGAGTAAATTGACGGGACAATTCTTGCTGGCTGACGCGCCGGAACAGGCTGTACAGTGTGATGTTGTTTCAACTGTTACCGCATCTGCCACGCCGGTGCTTAAAGGTCAGTGGTTGCAAGCTGGTGCCCACTTAAATCTGGTTGGCTCACATGAACCTCATAAGCGCGAAGCGGACACAGAGGCGATTATCTGCAGTTCGGTATATGTTGACCACCTTCAAGGCGCGCTATCGGAGGCAGGGGATTTGCTAATACCGATGAGTGAAGGGCGGTTTGCCAAAAAGGATATTGTTGGTGAAATTGGTGCGCTGGCTCTTTCTCAAATTAAAGGGCGGCGCACTGAAAGTGATATCACCCTCTATAAATCGCTTGGGTTGTTTGCACAGGACCTATGTGCCGCATGGGCGGTGCTAAAGGCGGCCGATGCAGCAGGAATTGCTGAAACCGTTTCTTTTTAAGGCGAATTGAGCCCGCCTGATAAAGCCAAGGAGGGATATAGCGCCAAGCGATTGTTGTGGAGCGTTATATTTTTAGGTCTTGGGTGTGGAACTGCGGTTGAGAGAAGACTGTCGTCATCACCCTCTCTTCGGTTTGCGATATCATATCGAATATGACTTTTTTAATGCGTGCGGGTTCTTCGCTTTTTATTACCGCGTAAGTGGCTGTTTGCTGTTCTGCAGAATAGGGAAAGCTTTTGTTTGTTTTGACATAAAGCCAATAAATGCGCATCGCCGTATCTTCCAGCTGGTTCACCCAGTCCAGCATCAGTGGAAAACCTGCTTGCTCACATAAAAGTAGGTTGAGCTGTTTGTTGTGCTGAAGAAACTCCAAAGCAGCGGCGTCATCTTCGACCGGTAAGAGCTTCTGTATGCCCTCATTCACTTTCTCCACAGCGTCAAAATCAGTTTTGGCGGCGGCGAGGGATATGATTTCCGGTAGCAACATTTTTCTCAGCATGAAGTTTTGTTTGATTTCCAGAAGTGTCAGCGGTGCCACTTGCGTGACCCTTGGAGAAATTGAAACCAGAAACTGTTTAGCGATCAGACGCTCAATCAGGTTTCTTGAAATTGCCCGGCTGATGCCGAACATCTCGCTAATTATATTTTCCGAAACCTTTTGGCTGGGCGCAAGTTTCTGCGTGACGATTGCGTTAATAACGATGCGGTAGGCGTCCGCTGTATCGTCACTGGTTTTTTCCTGCATTGCAAAACTCCGCTCAAGCGATCATCCCCCGTATTTATACAGAATAAGAGCGACAAGCAAGAAATCATCATCAGTAAATTATACAATAAGGCCGGATTATACGTCAATTAACATTCTAAAAATATATTAAGACTGTACAAATATGTAAAAAAAGCATATTAAAGCAGAATAAATAGATTCAAATCGCCTAAAAGGTTTGAAAACGCAGCGGATTTGAACGTGCATTTATGAAGATTTCTGGGAGGAATTCATGACGAGAACTATTAGGGGCAAATGCCTGTCTACCACTTTTATTTCGGTGCTTGCGCTTTCAGGCAGCATGGGCGGAAATGCTTGGGCTATGCAGGATGATGCGGCAGCCGAGGATGAAAATTTTGAAGAAATAGTTGTAACCGCCGGGCGGCGGCAGCAATCATTGCAAGATGTGCCTGCGTCAGTAGTGGCCATTTCGCCGGAAGACTTTACGCTGAAAGGCCTTCAGCAAATTCGTGATGTTCTCAGCTATTTGCCGGGCATTCAGTATAATGAAGTTGGCACACCGGGCAGGGGCACAATCTCGGCGCGCGGCGTACCGCAGTCGTCGGCGACGCCTGTCTTTGGAATTTATTTGGACGATACGCCGCTTACATCAAACACAAACTTCTCGAACGGGGCGAATACTCTGCTGGATGGTTTGTTGCTTGATGTCGAGCGGGTCGAAATCATTAAAGGGCCTCAGGGGACTTTGTTTGGTGCCACATCAGTTGGTGGTTTGTTACGTTATATTTCCCGCGATCCTGCGCTTGAAGAGTTCCGTGCATCTTTCAGTGCGGACACGTCTGTTGTTAAAGACGGTGAGTGGGGCCACACATTCAGTGGCCGCGTGAGCATTCCTCTCATTAAAAATAAACTGGGCATAACGGTAGCCGCTTACTACCAAGAACAGCCTGGATTTGTAGACTATGTAGACGGAGCAACAGGCGCTTTGTTGCAAGAGGATGTAAACGGCGGTGAAGCAGAAGGCTATTCTGCGGATCTGTTATTCACGCCTACGGAAGAGCTGGAAATTCGCTTCAAGTATCTCAGGCAAGAAAATAGTGCGCAATCGCTTTCAAACGTGAGTTTGGTGGATGAAAACGGGATAGACGGACTGTTCGGTGACTATGGTAGCATTGAAGCGCCGGGGCCAATAAACCTGGATTTCGAGATTTATTCCGGAACGCTTAACTATGACTTTGGTGGCTTCACCCTTACATCCACTACCAGCCATACCGAATATGAAAACGCCACAATTCAAGACTTAACCGCGGCTTTTGGTGGCTTTACTGATTTGCTATCGGGGGCCGCACCCGGCACCACGACAGCGGTAGACTTTATAGCATCAAGTGGCGCCAAAAAGATTGTGCAAGAAGTTCGGCTTACATCGGCGGACAGCGATACATTCGAGTGGATCGTTGGTGGCTATTATACCAATGAGGACACATTCAACATTCAGGACGTGCAGACAACACCAGCATTCAATTTATTGTTTGCAGACTTCCCGTCTGAATATACTGAGTATGCAGCATTCGGTAATTTCACCTACTATTTCAGTGATAAGTTCGATATTTCTGGTGGTGTACGCATCAGCGATAGCGAACTGGTATTGAATGTGTTTACGACAGGTGCCCTGGCTGGAGACACAGATATAACCAGCCAGCCGATTAAAGACACTGTTGATACCTACCTTTTTGCGGCACGATACCGTGTACACGATGATTTGTCGCTTTACGCGCGGGTTGCCAGTGGTTACCGCCCAGCCCAGCCCAATATTCCGATCATTGACCCCTTTACCGGCGAAGATGTTGCGCCGCCGCTAGTTGAAGCAGACAAGGCCTGGAGCTACGAAATTGGCGCCAAGGGTAAATCTGCAGATGGGATGATAGACTTTGATATCGCATTGTGGAGGATCACTTGGGCTAATTACCAAGCGTCGGTGGTTTTAAACGGTGTTAGCACCGGGGGTAACGCGGAAGATGGCTTGACCGCTTACGGGTTTGAAAGTGTTATCAATATTCGCCCAACCGATGACCTGACGATAACCGGTAACCTAGGATACACTTCTAGTACAGTGAATTCAGACGAGCCAGGTATCGGCGCTGTTGAAGGGGAATTCCTGCCGAATTTGCCGGATTGGCAGGGGTCGATTCAATGGAATTATGCATTCGATGTTTCTGGTGACTGGACAGGCTATTTTGGCGGTGGTGTGCGTTATACTGCGGGTGCTGCTTCAGCCCTAAGCGGTGCAACCTCAGTGCTCAATGTACCAATTTCGGGCCGCACATTCGCTGATGTGAACCTTACGGTTTCAAACGGATCGGTGCACGTTGGCCTATATGCGACCAACCTGTTTGACAACCGCGCACTCCTTAACCGAACCGACAACTTCATCGGCGGCGTAGTGACCAACTCAACGGGTGTTTTTGAGCGGCCCAGAACCATTGGTGCCAATATAAAGGTCGACTTTTAAGAGGCGAATACCCTCCCTGGCAGACCCTTGGGCCGCGGCATTATCCTCGCGCTTCAAGGGTCTCCATCGGGGCGCACAAATAAGGCGTTAGCAAATTGGTCTGAAAAGCTGCGAATTAATGCGTGGCTTTTCGCCGTTTCTGGGGCGTTAGCCGCAGCCAGGCTAGCAATGTTTGGATCAACGACAGGGAACAATAGGTGAGTATTTCAAGAAAAACCGGTTATGTAAAATTGGCGAGTTTGGCGCTGATGAGTATTTGCGCGCTTGGCGCCAGCGGCGCAACTTTTGCCCAAGTGCAAGACAATCCTGAACCAGTCGCAGCCTCCGAGGCTTACCCTAATCTAGAAACCTTTATCGATGGAGTTATCAAAACGCAGATGATGACGCTTGATATACCAGCAGCTTCCATCTCAATTGTGAAAGACGGTAAGCTCGTTCTTTCCAAAGGCTATGGAACTGCGAACATAGCTGAAGAGATTCCTGCTACTGGCGATACGCTGTTCCGCCCGGGTTCAATTTCAAAGCTGTTTACCTGGACTGCCATTATGCAACAGGTGGAAGCTGGCAATCTGGACTTGAACGCGGATGTTAACACCTACCTAAAGACTTTCCAGATTCCGAGTGCATTCGATGAGCCGATTACACTGAAACATATTATGACGCACACGGCGGGTTTTGAAGAAGGCTTTTTGGGATATCTATTTTCAACGGATCCAAATGACATTGTACCGCTCAACGAATCTTTGGCTAAATATGTGCCGCGGCGCCTTAACAAGCCGGGCGACTATGTCGCCTACTCCAACTATGCAACAGCACTTGCGGGCCTGATTGTTCAAAATGTTTCAGGCATTCCATTTAACGAGTATATAAAGCAGAGAATTCTTGTCCCGCTCGGCATGACGAACTCAAGCTTTGATGAGCCATTGCCGGATCATCTAAAACAGCAGGCAGCCAACGGCTACAAACGCGAAGCGGGCGTCTACAAAGAACAGCCATTTGAGATCATCGCCAATTTTGGTCCTGCAGGTGCTTTGTCATCGACCGCAACTGATATGGCTAAATTCATGCTTGCGCACCTCAACAACGGCAGCCTGAATGGGAATCAAATATTGAAACCAGAGACGTCGGTCTTGATGAAGTCACGACAATTCGGGCCCGATGACCGTTTGAGGGGCATAGGATACGGCTTCTTTGAAAATTATATTAATGGCCATCGCATTGTTTCTCATAACGGGGGGACATTATTGTTCTTTTCCAACTTGATCCTGGATGAACAAGAAAATCTGGGCCTCTATGTTTCCTATATGGGCCAAAAGGGCGGACAGGCCCGCGGAGAAATTGTAAAGATATTTTATGACCATTATTATCCTGATCCGTTGAAGAAGTTGACACCGCCCGCAGGGTTTTCTGAGCGTGCAGCCAAATACGCCGGTACATACAAAACTTGGCGCCATAATCAGTCCACCTTGGAAAAGGTTATGTCTTTATTTGCGGGCAAAGTGAGTGTTGCGTTAACAGTAGATAACACGCTTCTTTTAACTGGGGCAGGCCAACCCCGGCAATTTGTTGAAATTGACACAAATCTTTTCCGGCAATTGGATGGGTCTTTGGAAATTGCATTCCCTGAAGACGAAAGCGGAGCAGTTCAGGAATTATACATTGGAGCTGCCACTTATAGCCGGTTACCTACCTTAGAAAACGGCCTGTTCATTGGCCTGCTGCCCGTTCTGTCATTTCTAATATTCCTTACTGTTTGGACAGGTTGGTTTTACCGTCGCAAAGACTATAAATCAATGCAAGGCAATGAGCGTACCGCTATTCGGTTATCCATGGCCATGAGCGGCCTCAATTTAGTTTTTGCTATCGTAATGACCGTCATTGTCGCTGCCTATCAAATTGAGCTCGTATTCAATATTCCAACTATTTTCAAGGTGGCTCTATGGTTGCCAGACCTTGCATCAATTGCTGCTCTTGGTGTGATTTGGTTTGCCGTTAAATCGTGGCTCAATGATTATTGGCGTCAAGGGCGTCGCGTTCACTATACGCTTGTCGCACTCAGCGGCGTTTTCATGTTTTGGTTCTACTATTACTGGAATTTATTAGGTGCTCAGCTTGCCTGATAAAAATATTGAGCGGAATAGCACAACTTCTGAGCCGCTTTTCTTTAGGTGATGCCAGTTTTTGTGCTGTGGAGATAAAACCGGCAAGTTGATGGGAACAATAACTTTGAGGGAGTGAGGGTAAGATGAAACTAATACTGAAACAGCTATCTATGATAACAGCGCTTGCTATGTGGTTCACACCGCTGGCAACAGCGCAAGATGAAGCCCGGGCAATGGATGCAGTAGTAGAAACCATCACCGTGGAAATGACGGAGCCCTATCCAAAACTAGACACATTCATCGACGGCATGATGGATACGCAGTTTAGGTTGTTGGATATACCGGCGATGACAGTTTCTATTGTCAAGGACGGTGAAGTCATACTTGCCAAGGGTTACGGTATGCAAAACCGGGAAGAAGGCATTCCGGTTACTGCAGATAAGTCCATGTTTCGGATCGGGTCTACATCGAAACTATTTACCTGGACTGCTGTTATGCAGCAGGTTGAGCGCGGTAACCTGGACCTTGATACAGACGTGAATGAGTATTTGAAAACATTCCAAATACCAGCCACTTTTGATGAACCGATTACCCTGAAGCATATTTTCACGCACACCGCAGGTTTTGAGGATGGTGGGCTTGGCTACCTGCTTAACTATGACCCAGAAACTGCAACAACAATTCAGGGGTTTCTATCAAAATATATCCCCGCGCGCGTTAACAAACCTGGCGCGTATGGTTCTTATTCCAATTATGCCACTGCGCTGGCGGGCCTGATTGTCCAGAATGTTTCAGGCGTTTCGTTTGATGACTATGTGGAACAGAATATTTTTGCGCCGTTGAGTATGGACCATTCCTCCTTCAGGGAGCCACTGCCAGACAATATAATCGGCGATATGACTATTGGTTACGAGCGTGAAGCGGGTGTTTTAAAGCCGCTGCGATATGAGATTTTGGGTGGGGTACGACCCGCAGGATCAATGGCCTCATCAGCAGTCGATATGGCAAAGTTTATGATGGCGCACCTGAATGGTGGGTCGCTCGGTGAAGCACAGATTTTAAAGCCCGAAACAGTTGAATTGATGCATTCTGTCCTGTTTAGAGGGGACGAGCGTTTGAGCGGCATCGCCCATGGTTTCTATGAGGAAATTATCAATGGGCACCGGCTGATAGGACATGGCGGCGATACATTCCAATTTCATACCGATATGTTGCTGGACAAAGACGAAGGCTTAGGGATTTTTGTTTCCTACCAAACCTTAACGGGGACCAAAGGGCGCGGCGAATTTATCCGAACCTTTTATGACCAGTATTACCCGGAATCCCTTGTCGCGATTACACCTCCAGCGGACTTTAATGAGCGGGCGGAAAAATATGCGGGTACTTATCTTTTCTGGCGTCGGAATTTTAGCACGCTTGAGAAAGCTATGGGCTTGGCGGGCGGCGGTTTTTCTGTTGCATCTTCAGGTGAGAATACATTGATCCTGACCGGTTTTGAAGAGCCAATGCAATTTGTCGAAATTGGCAAAAATCTGTTCCGGCAAGTTGACGGAAAACTGAAAATTGCATTCGGCGAAGACGCAGACGGTGCCATATATGAACTGCATATTGATGGCTTACCGTTTATGGGTATGAGCCGTGCACCAGCATTTGAATCAGTGCTTTTCAAGACCCTGTTGCCCATTGTCTCGCTACTATTGTTTTTAACCGTATGGTCCGGATGGCTGTACCGCCGCAAAGAATATAAAACAATGTCAGCAGGAGAACTTTTGGCCATTCGACTTTCCTTGGCGGCGAGCACGTCGAATTTGGTGTTTGTCATGTTGGCCGTTGGCATTTTGTCTACGTATCAAATGGAAATCTATGAAGACATTCCAACAATTCTGACAATTAGCCTGCTTCTGCCGATTATCGCAGTCTTGGCTACAATCGGCATGGTGTATTTTGCAGTGAAGGCGTGGCGAGAGGGCTTTTGGCGGCTTGGGCGGCGCCTTCACTACACGCTTGTATCGGCGGCGGCCGTATTCATGGCGGTATTCTATAATTATTGGAACGTGATTGGTTGGCAGTATCACTAGGCGCTGTTGTCGCGCCCGCACCTTTTGTGTGGGCGCGAAGGCGGCTACCGAGGGTTGAAAGATTTGGGAGAGAAAAGATGAAAAATTTGTATCTCGCGGTGGCGGCAATTGTCGCTTTTATTAGCGGGTCAACAGTAGCGGCGCAGGTACCGGATGTGACAAACCCGGCCGTTGTTGAAGCCTTTGTTGACGGCGTTGTTAAACCGAACATGAAGCAGCATCACAGCCCGTCAGGTGTGGTCACCGTGATGAAGAACGGCGAGGTGATTTTCTCTAAAGGATACGGCTTTATCGACGTTGAAAAGCGTATCCCTGTTGACCCGGACACCAGCCTATTCCGCCCCGGCTCCATCTCTAAGCTTTTCACTTGGATTTCGGTAATGCAATTGGTCGAACAGGGTAAAATGGACCTGGACACAGACGTTAATCAGTATCTGAAAACATTTAAAGTTAAGGATACATGGCCGGGTGATCCCGTAACATTGCGCGATATCATGACCCATACCGCCGGTTTTGAAGACGGCGGCATTGGGTACCTGATTATTGATAATCCTGACCGGATTATTCCCCTTGCTGAATCGCTGGCCAAATACCAGCCGGAGAGAGTTAACCCTCCCGGCGTTCACACAGCCTATTCCAACTGGGCTACAGCACTTGCTGGCTTGATGGTCTCCAATGTGTCAGGTGTTGAATTCAATCAGTATGTGCAGAAGAATATTTTTGATGTTTTGGGGATGACCAGTTCAAGTTTTGTTGAACCGTTACCGCCAGAACTGGACGCAAATATGGCTAAAGCTTACCGGTATCGGGCTGGTAAATATGTTGAGATAAATTATGAAATTATCTCCAATTTTGGTCCGGCAGGTGCCTTGGCGACAACAGCGGCAGACATGACCACTTTTGCACGAGCAATTCTAGGCGGCGGTGAATATGCTGGCGGCCGCATTCTAAAAGCCGAAACTATGCAGCAAATGACCGATGAAGGCTTCGCCCACGATGAGCGTATTCGCGGCATGGGTCTAGGGTTTATCAAGCGCCGGTTTGGCCCGGACGGGTTTGATAATTTCGGCCATGATGGCGGCACAACAGTGTTCCTCTCTCATTTTGGATTATCAAAAAGCGAAGACTTCATGCTTTATTCCTCGTTCAGCGGCCCTGGCGGAGGGGCAACATATCTTGCGTTTGTACAAGCATTTTATGACGAATTTTTCCCTCGCGAAGTTCCCGCAATTGACCCACCAGCTGACTTCGGCGAGCGGGCCGGAAAATATGCCGGGAAATTTCATGCATGGCGCAGCAGCTTCAACGGCGTAGAATCTATTATGAGGGCTTTGGGTGGTCTCAATGTTGTGCCGATGCCAGACAACACTTTGATGATTGGTGCCAAACGTTATGTGGAAGTCGAGAAAAACCTATTTAGAGATGTGGATACTTATGATCAGATTGCGTTTCAGGAAGATGAAAACGGCGACATAACAGGCATGGCGCAGGACGGCTTGGGCGTGAACCAGTATTTCCGCGCACCGTTTTACGAAACCATGTCCTTCATAAGCACTATGATTGGTCTGTCCATATTGGTGTTTTTGGGCGTGTTTTTGAGGTTAGGTTATCAGTGGCGTACGTTCCGCGAGCTTGCTGGGGCAGAGAAAAATGCTCAGCGTGTTTCGATTGCCGTCGCCACCCTCAACATACTCTTTTTGATAGTGTTAGGGATAACCGTGAGCGGCGGCATACAGCCGCTGATGTATGAAATACCAACCATATTTAAGGTGGGTCTCATACTGCCGCTGTTGGGGCTGATCGCTACGGGATACCAAGTATGTATGACTGTTCTGATATGGCGTGATGGCTTGCTAGCAGGCGTGGGCGCACGCATTCGCTACAGCATCGTCGCTGCAGCGGGCCTGTTTTTTGTTTGGTTCTATTACTATTGGAACTGGTTAGGCTTCCATTATTACAGCTGACGTTTGTTGTTGTAGGTCGTGGGTCATTTCCTTCTGTTAAACGCACTTTAGTCGGCGTGTAATAGAAGGAGTTTTGTAAGCCTCGTTTGACACCAGAGCAGTTCAAGCAGATCGTGCTGAACCATCAGGCTCTATTAATCTAGTCTGGGTTATTACCTGTCAGGGCTTGTTTGGCGGCCGTAATACGATTGTTAAATTTATCAATTTCCTGGTCGCCGTACGCGCCTTTTGCTCTGCTGCGCGCACTGTCCAATGCATTCAATAGGTCCGTTGTTGCGGCGGCTTTCGCTGCGCTATCGGTGCTGCCAACATGGTCGATCCAGATTGGTGATGTGTGGGCAAACGGGTAGCTGTCCATACCGGGCCACGCCATCTTGCCGCCATGCGCACGGGCTGCAATCCAGCCGCCTTCGGGCAGGTCAACGGTGCCAGTATATGTTTTGGCCTCGCCGTCTTTGATGCCTTCGCTTTGCCACACAACTTCGCCGTTGACGACAACCTCAACAGTATCAACCGCTAGGGCGGACGTAAGGTCAATCGACCAGTTATGTGAACCAGTTTGAACCAGCCCGCCCGGCTTGGTTTCTCCGTCTATCGTAAACAACAGCGCGGGTGCGTTAGTAACGAAGCTTTCCCCGCGCTTGGTTTTCTCAAGCACATTGTCCCAAGTTGGTTTTTCATCGCCCATGTCAGCGTAAACTCGGGCTGAACCGGCTGCAGGGGTGCGGTGGAAGGCGGCAAAGCTGTCGGTGCCGGCCATAGCAACAACAGGTTTGCCAATATTCAACAATCGGTACCAAAGCTCGGATGTGCCCATCTCGTCGGTCCAGGCGCAAACAATCTCAAGCCCCAAAGTTTCACTGAGGATGGCATCAGACACAAATTCAAGTGGAATGCTGCCCAGATTACCCTCAGCAAAGGGGTCAAGGTTTGTTGCAACCGGATGCATATATGTGACCAAGCCAGCGGTCTTTGCAGTGGCCGTCATAACTTCGCCGTTGGAGCGGTCAACGCCAGCAAGGCGCGGGTAAACAGTGCGCGGTCCCCAGTGCCAGGGTCGGTATTCGTCTTTAATGCCAACAAGGCCCAAATGACCATGAAAATGCGAGCGTACTTCCTGGCCCATGCGCAGGATATTGCCTTTTTCTGACACGACCTGTTGGCCAGCAAACGCACGGTCCATTAACCGAGTGTGCAGATTTGCAAGCAATGGCGCACCGACAGTCAGATTTTCGCCGTCCAAAAGCGGTTTCACATCATTTGGCACCATTTTGTAGGGGCCATCGTAATTGATATGAAAATGATAGTCGGCTGACGCATATCCATCGGCGGTAGCGTCCCAAACTTCCCCGATGGAAAGTTCGATCATTGCCGCGCTGTCAGCGCCCAAATCTATTGTTTGCCTGTCCGCCTTTGTCATCAGGCCGTTGACGGCTGTAACGGTAAGCGCACCCGGTGGAACCTCAAGGTCAATCTCGCCGTTTGAATAAAAGTAGTGCACGCCGCTTTCGCCGTCGAAATAAACCGGGCCGTCATTGGGCACAACCGGATGACCGTCTGCACCTGTGACTGAAAGGCGCGCTGCGGTTGGTGTGCCGTCTTTAACTGTTTTGATCGCCACTGTGCGGCGCTCTGCACCCCAATCGCGGCGTTTTATCTCAACTGCTTCAACAGCGCCGCCATAAGCCGAGGTTCTCATCAGCTGAAATTGTTGGTTTTTGTCGGGTTCAGAGAAATAAATACTGCTGCCGTCGGCGCTCCAGGTCGGGGTTAGCGTGTAACTGTTGTCCGGTGTTAGTTCGCTGGCAAAATCAGGCTGGTGCACATCCATGCTATAAAGTTTGTAGTTATCCACCTGCGGCAGCGCGATCACAATGGTTTGCTCAGTTGGGTGAGTGTCAGCCATTAGATGGGCTGAAATGCCGGTGGTATAGATAGGTTCGTCGGTGCCCTTTGTGAAAGAACGGTAACGCAAGTTTTTTTCTGAAAACCCGGCAAGATGTACATAGACCATGCCGGAACCATCTTTCAGCATACGCGCGTTGCGCTCAACACCATTTAAGTCAGTCACTTGTTCGCGGTTGCCGGTCGTCAGGTTCTGACGCCAAATATTCAGCGTGCCACCAATGCCGGAAGTGAAATAAAGATATTCGCCGTTGGCGGAAAACTCCGGGTCCAGTTCAATGGTAGGCGTGTTGATTACGGTTTCGCTGCCACCTTCCAGTGTGCGGATAACAATGCTGGTGTCCGCACCGTCATCCCGGATGAAGGCGAGGCGGGTACCATCCGGCGACCACCTTGGGCGGCTGTCCACCGCCGCAGATTTGGTGAGGCGGGTTGCAACACCGTTTCCGGTATTCAGTAGCCAGATAAAACCTTGGTCTGCATATGCCACTGTTGTTCCGTCAGGAGATGCTGCAGGATCAATAGGACCGGATGTCAGGCTGGGGAACTCATGCCCTTCCAGATAAACATGGTGACCGAAACCGTCCACCTTTGGATAGCGGTGGGTCCACTGTGCCGAGACGCTGGAAGCTAAAAGTATGCTCGTAAACAGTAAACTTGTGAACCTGACGATATGACTGATCATTATTTTTCCCCTTTTACACCCTGGCTGATCATACTCTTTGTTGCAGTCGATACAAGAATTGCCTTTTTGTCATTCAATCAGGTGGATGGGTGTGGTTAGATGCGTGACGCAGCAACAAAGAGGCGCGGTGGTGGATAAGAAAATTGTCATAATAGGCGGCGGCAACGCTGGAATGCAGGTGGCGGATAGCTTGCGCAAGGGGGGCTATGCTGGATCAATAGAACTTTTGTGTGCTGAGCCCCATTTACCCTATCAACGGCCGCCGCTTTCTAAAAAATTCCTCGAAGGCGCGCTCGAGGAAAAACGGTTGTTTTTAAGGCCAGCCAATTTCTATGAAACCAAAGACATTACATTGCATTTGTCAACTGAGGCTAAGGCGGTTGATCGGAAAGCGCGCATTGTAACGACAGTCGACGGGCGGCAATTCAATTATAGTAAATTGGTCTTTGCCACCGGTGCACGGGTGCGCAAGCTCCCGGAAACGGAAGGGCTCGGACTGCAATATATTCGCGGTATTGATGATGTAACATCTCTGAAGTCGCACCTCGGCACACCCAAAAACATTACGATTGTTGGCGGTGGATTTATTGGGCTTGAGACAGCAGCGACGCTGACGACGCTGGGTCATTCTGTAACGGTGGTTGAAGCGATGGACCAGATTATGCCCGGCCTTGTTGCGCCTGAAATGGCGGCATTTTTTAAACAAAAGCATGAGAGTCAAGGTGTCAAAATATTGCAGGGCGTTGGAGTTCAGGCCGTTGCGAAAGCCGAAGCAGGCTACCGCTTGACCTTGGGTGATGGCGAGACGTTGGCCGCTGATCTGGTTATCGTTGGTATCGGCGTTATTGCAAACACAGAGCTGGCGGCAAATGCCGGGCTGGCGGTTGAGCGCGGGATTATGGTTGACGAATTTGCCCGGACAAATGACCCGAACATATATGCTGTCGGCGACTGTGCCACAGGCATGCACATGCGGTTCGGCGCTCCAACGCGGTTGGAAAGCGTGCAGAATGCGGTTGATCAGGCCACCGTCGCTGCAAAGTCAATCATTGGGGAGCAGGTTGCCTATGACACACTGCCCTGGTTCTGGTCCGATCAGTATAACCTCAAGCTGCAAATGGCGGGCCTGTCGCGTGGCTATGATGACATCGTTGTGCGCGGCGATATGGCAGCCGAGAAATTCTCAATTTGTTATTTCAAAGGCGAACAATTGATTGCGGTGGATTCGGTAAATGCCATTGCCGATCATATGGCGGCAAAACGGCTGCTGACTGCTGAAGCTCCAGTGACAAAAGCCCAATGTATGGACAGCAATGTACCACTGAAGACCTATTTATAATCGCTGTTTGTGCACATCAATAATTACGGTCAAGCTTCAAGAGACTAACCGCCATGCTTGGACCAATAAGTTTGCAAATCCTTTTTTACCTCCGGTGCCATGATAAACAAACCAACCAGGTTGGGCAGGGCCATCACAAATACTAGCGCATCAGCGAGATCAAGTATTGCGCTGAGTTGTACCGACGAACCGATAACGATGAAAATGCAAAATATCAGGCTGAACGCATGCTCTTTCGCGCGACCTTCACCGAACAAATAAGTCCAGCCTTTTGTGCCGTAATAGGCCCATGCGATCATGGTAGAAAAAGCAAACAGCGTTGCCGCAATCGACAGAGGCACGGGCGACCATGAAATACGGCTTTCAAATGCAGCGGAGGTCATTTCAATACCGCTCATGCCGTTACTGGTTAGGGCTTCCGGCGGGAAGCTCGTAAGGATTACCAAGCCGGTGATGGTACAAATGACCACTGTATCGATGAAAGGCTCGAGAAGCGCAACATAACCTTCGGTCAGGGGTTCATCTGTCTGCACGGCTGAATGGGCAATGGCTGCCGAGCCAAGGCCTGCTTCGTTGGAAAAGGCGGCACGCTGAAAACCTAAAATCATAATGCCGATCACGCCGCCTGTAACGCCTTCTGACGAAAAGGCCTGGGTGAAAATAGCATAAAAAGCACCAGGAACTGCCTGATAGTTCATTGCAATAATTGTGAGCGCACCGATGACATAAAGTAGCACCATGAACGGGACCAGTTTGCTGGTGACCCGGCCAATAGATTTGATACCGCCAATGATGATAGCCGCGACAAAAACCGCCATTACGACACCAACCAACCAGCCTTTGTCTGCCAGCGCACTAGTGGTACCACCGGTTACTTCAACAATTTGGGCAAATGCCTGATTAGACTGGAACATATTGCCAATACCCAAGCATCCGACAACAATGCTTGCCGCGAAAAACACGCCCAATCCTTTGCCAATCTTTGGCAGGCCGCGCGCCTCAAACCCGCGCTGCAAGTAATACATAGGCCCGCCGGAAACGGAGCCGTCTGGGTTATGCTGGCGGTACTTTACGCCTAAGGTGCATTCAACAAACTTCGTTGCCATGCCCAACAGGCCCGCCACAACCAGCCAGAAAATTGCGCCGGGACCACCGAGGGATACGACAATGGCAACCCCTGCGATATTGCCAATACCCACGGTACCAGAAATAGCAGTTGTTAAAGCTTGAAAGTGCGATACTTCGCCCGGATGGTCCGGGTCTGCGTATCGCCCACTAACAATATCAATGGCATGCTTGAAGCCGCGCAAGTTAATGAATTTGAAATAGACGGTGAAAAATAAAGCCCCAAATATCAGCCAACACACGATAAGTGGCACGTCAGTTCCAGCAACGGGGACCGAATAAAAAATGAAAGATGACACGGCATTGGTTATCGGTTGAACTGTGTCGTTGATGGTTTGGTCAATATTTCGCGCAGCAACTGTCGGCGCATGCACCAGCAAAGCCGAAATGAAAAGGCCCAATTGAATTTTGAAATTGTTTCTACTGACGGGCCGTCTCCCTTTTTTCCATAAACAATGAATTGTTGATGCAATTATTCAGTTTCTAGTGTCAGCATTTTGACAGCCGCTTGCAATAAAATAACTGATTTTGCTGCTAATGCCGCGTGCGAATTTATTGCTTCGCACGCCTTCAATTTGCTTGGAATGCGGGCAATTCCTCCTATAGTAATTTGGCAGTTTTTACATACAGATCGATGATGTCAGGAAATTGTTTTGGCTATGTTTCAGTGTCGTTCACCGATTGATGGGCATGTAGTTTACGAAGGTGTTTATCACTCTGATGATGAAGTTGGGGAAGCTTTGCAATTGGCGCGCATGGGCCAATTGGTTTGGCAGCAAACCAGCCTTGAAGACCGAATGGAAAAACTGAAAACTGCCACGGATTATCTTTTTGATCACCGTGAAGAGATCGGCCTTGAGATTACAAATCAAATGGGTCGCCCGGTTAAGTATTGCCCGGGCGAGCTGGCCGGTGTTAAAGAGCGAAGCGAGCGCATGCTGGCTTTGGCGCCAACTTCGCTTGCAGATGTAACACCTGAGCCAATTGATGGCTTCGAGCGGAAAATTGAACGGGTACCCTTGGGTGTGGTTGCGGTGTTGGCGCCGTGGAATTATCCGTTTCTAACATCTGTAAATGCAATCATTCCGGCACTAGTTGCAGGGAATGCGGTGGTTCTTAAACATTCGGAGCAGACGCCTCTGGTTGCCCTTAGATATAAGCAGGCATTTGAGGCGGCTGGACTGCCAGAAGGCGTGTTTCAGCATTTGTTTTTATCGCATGAAGGTGCCGCAAAATTGGTGGCGGACGCGCGGGTGGATTATGTCGCCTTCACTGGCTCAGTAGCCGGTGGGCATGCCATAACTCAAGCAGCGAGTAAAAAATTCATGGGCGTTGGCCTTGAGCTTGGCGGCAAAGACCCAGCCTATGTGCGCGGGGATGCTGATGTGGCAGATGCAGCAATAAACATAGCTGACGGCGCTTTCTTCAATAGCGGCCAGTCATGCTGCGGCATTGAGCGTGCTTATGTTGCCAGGGGTTTGTTTGAAACCTTTGTGGCGGACGTGGTCGCCGAAGCAAAAAAGTTGGTTGTGGGGAATCCGCGCCTGCAGGAAACCACCCTTGGGCCGCTCGCTAGTGCGAAGGGTGCCGATTTTGTCCGCCGGCAGATTAATGATGCGATTGAGCAGGGCGCGACCGCCCATATGCCAGTGGATGAAAGTTGGGGCAGCACGTACCTGACGCCGCAAGTGCTAACCAATGTCACTCATGACATGAATATTATGACGGAAGAAACTTTTGGCCCGGTTGTGGGTATAATGGTGGTGGATGATGACGCACAAGCGACGACGCTTATGAACGACAGTCAATATGGCCTGACCGCCTCAATTTGGACCAAAGATGTAACGGCTGCACGGTCTATTGGTGAGCAGTTGCAAACCGGCACCGTTTTTCTAAACCGGTGTGATTACTTAGACCCAAGCCTCGCTTGGACTGGGGTGAAAAACTCAGGTCGTGGTTGCACCCTATCGACCGTTGGTTATGAGCACCTAACGCGGCCAAAATCGTTTCACTTTAAACTGACTTAGGAGGCAGAATGTCTCAGCCAAATTTTAAAACCATTTCCGTTCGCCAACTTACCGGAGCAATGGGCGCAGAGATTAGCGGCGTGGATTTGTCGGAAAATCTTACTAATGAGCAGTTTGACGACATTCGGGCCGCGTTGTTTACCTATGGTGTTATTGGTTTTCGTGACCAGACCCTCACATTTGATCAGCACCAAAGTTTTGCCCGTCGGTTTGGTACGCTGGAGGTGCACCCAATCGTTAATAGTTTGGAAGGGCACCCGGAAATCATTAAAATGCACAAGCCCGCCAATACCGCTGCCAGCTTTGGTGTTGGTTGGCACACGGACAATTCATTTTTTGAAAAACCTAGTTTGGGCTCAATTGTATATGCGGAAGTAATTCCGCCGGTTGGCGGCGATACGCTTTTTGCTAACCAGCAACTGGCCTATGAAACTTTGTCAGATGGTATGAAGAGAACCCTTGAAAGCCTCACTGCTATTCATAGCGCCAATGACGCCTACACGTCACCGACGGCGCTGGAGAAATATGATAGTGATGGCCCCATTTCCTATAAAAAGAGCGATATAATTGCTCAGTCGGTTGAGCATCCGGTAATCATCAAACATCCGGCAACGGGTGCAAAAGCTCTGTATGTAAATTCCATGTTCACAGACCGGTTCAAAGGATGGACGCGCGAGGAAAGCCTGCCGCTGCTTGAATATTTGTGCAAGCACGCGGTGCGCGAAGATTTCCAGTGTCGGTTCCGCTGGGAGAAGGGCAGTGTTGCCATGTGGGACAATCGTATGGTCCAGCATGCTGCCTTGAATGACTGCGAAAAATATGAACGTATTTTGTACCGGGTGACCGTGAACGGTGATGCGCTCACTTAAACGCTATTGATGAAAAGAAACGGCTATGAGCGAGAAATTTCTGGTTCTTGATGGATACAACAGCAAAGGTCTTGCTGGGTTAAAGGCTGCAGGTGCCACGCAGGCTGGGATGTTGTATAAAAATATGCTCGCTCATTTTGTGCCCGAAGACAGTATCGATATTGTTGAAATTTCTCACACAACTGCACCCCAGATTAATGTTGATCACTATAAAGGCGTTTGCTGGACTGGCTCTAATCTGTTTTTTTCGGCAGCTGATGATGTCGTGCAGCGGCACATAGACCTGTGCCTTGGTTTTTTTGAGGCCGGAACACCGCAATTTGGTAGCTGTTGGGCCGCCCAATTGGCGGCTGTTGCCACAGGTGGTCGGTGCGAGTTAAACCCCAAAGGCCGAGAGTTTGGCGTTGCCCGAAAAATAATGCTTACAGATGCAGGCGTAGAGCACCCCATGTTTAAGGGCAAACCACGGGTGTTTGATGGTTTCACATCGCATGCGGATATTGTAACCAAGCTGCCTGACTGCGCAATTCATCTTGCCAGTAACGCTTATTCGCCGGTTCAGGCACTTGATGTAACACATGGCAAAGGCCGCTTTTGGGCGGTGCAATATCATCCGGAATATGATTGCGGCGAAGTGGCTGCGCTAACTATCGTGCGCACTGATGACCTGATCAAGCAAGGTACATTCATACACAAAAGCGAGCTCCAAACATATGTGACCGACATGCAGACCCTGAACCTAGATTATACGCGGCAGGATATTGCTTGGAAATTGGGGTTGAATGCCGATGTGCTTGACCCCAATATGCGCCATATTGAACTTAAAAATTGGCTTGATTACTTCTTTTTATAAACCCTCTGTCAAAACCCTCTCGGTCCAATCGACACTGATGAGTGAACAGCAATAGTTCAGAAATAGGCAGTGGAGATCAGGCATGAAAAAACTATCAATCGCAATTTCAGCGTCGCTGGCGCTCGGCGCGCAGTCGGCATCAGCAATAGACTATCTGACCGCAGAATGTGAACAGGCCTTGGCGGTGAGCGCCTTGCCGTCGCAAATGCGCGCAGGTGCCTCTATTTATGTTTTAACACCCGACGGATTCGTTAAATCAGTTGAGGGTACAAGCCCGTTCACCTGCATCGTGCAGCGCAATCATGTTAAATCGCTGATTCCGCAGTGCCTGGACCTGCAGGGCGCAAAGTTGATGATTCCGGCAATTATTCACAAAACCACCATGGCTTTGTCAGGGGTACCTGCTGCGGATATTCAGGCTGATTTTAAGGCCCGCACGGCAAGCGGCGAGTTTAAGGCGCCAGATCAGTTGGGCGTTAACTATATGATGTCACATTACAATTACATATATTTGCAAGGGCCGGGCCGTGTGGTACGCGTGCCACCCCATTTGATGCATTATGCCCCTAATGTAACCGACGAAGACATCGGTGCCGCCGAAGATGCCCAGCGCAAAGGCATGCCGCATATCAATGATCAGGGCATACACGGATATTATATATCTTTCGTTGAGGACCCGTCTGACTTTAGTGATGTTCAGCGCGCTTGTGCTGGCCAAGTGGGTGATTTTCCGCCATCCTGATATCAGGGTGTTTGATAAAAAACGGGGAATGATGTGAGAAAAATTTTTGCTTTAGCAATAGGCTTGATGGCAACAACGCAGGCGCACGCTGACGTGGTTGATGCCTCTGGCGATCATTATGTGCTCAAACATGAGGGGCGCTCAACTTTGTCGCCCGCTGATTTGTGGGCGCGGTTGATCAAACCAGAAACCTGGTGGCATCCAGACCATACCTATTCAGGTGATGCCGGGAACCTGTCGCTGGAACCTGTTGCGGGTGGTCTGTGGCGAGAAGAATGGCAAGACGGATCGGTTTTACACGGTGAGGTTTTGAATGCTGTTCCCGGCAAGCTTCTGCGTCTTGACGCGCCGTTTGGGCCGTTGCAAGGCATGGGTGTTTCGGTGGTCTGGACCATTAGCATAAAGCCAGACGGGGAAGGGTCACTGGTGACATTCGATGAAATTGCCAATGGCTCGTCGTCCAGTAAGCTGGATGCGCTGGCACCCGCGGTGGACGGTGTGAAAGCCGAAGCCATGCGCCGTTTGACTTCAAGAGAATAATATACGGCCGTATATGATCTAAAAAATGCTTTCCCTTAACGGATAGAATAGACCTAAGATAATGAACTTAGGAATTTCTATCAGGGGGAAAGATTATGAAGAGCCTTACGTCCATTTGCGCAGCGGCATTCACCATAGCTTGCGTGGGGGCTGCCGGTGCACAGGACAACGACGCTGACGCTAAGGCAAAAGCAAAGGCGGCGGCCAAACAGCTGGCTACCATGACCGACGAGCAGCGCAAGTTGTTGAACACCACCCCTGTTAGTGCAGATCGTTACCCTGCGCCGCCGTCACCAAATTATGGCCCTAGGCGCGGCTCCATCAGCTTCACCGATACAGATCCCGGCCCTACCATCGGCGGGACTCTGACCATGGATCCAGCGGTGGACGAAAACGGTAAGCGCCTCGATGAAGCCGAAGCGGGTATCACCATGTATATGATCCATTGGGGTCTGGAAGTGGGCAAGCCCGGTGTTGCAGATGATGCCGGCGCTGGCGACTTGGGCGGCGATTGTATGGGCTTCCGCGATACGGGCCATGTGGTTATGGCACCAGCTGGAGAAGCAGGCGATATAATGAGCTGGGAAATTCCGCAAGGCACCGTGGTGCCTGAAGGTGCGGTCTATTTTGTTGGCCACACCCTGTACGGCAAAATTCACAATCTAGGTAAATGCACCCAAACACCAATTACCAATCTTATTGAGTAGGAAATGAGCATGAAGTGGCTTTATGGCATTGCAGCGAGTGTTTTTTGCCTGTCAGCGGCCCTTGTGGCTGACGACGGTAAACCGGATTGGGGGCCTTCCAAGTTTGGGCCGGATGATCGGTTGGGCGCGATGAACTATCTATCGCCGGAGAAAACTGCAGCCGCCGCCAAATTGATCACCACAGGTAAAACTTACGGCCTTGGCATGGTAACCGGGCGTGCCACACCGGCCTATCCGCCGCGTAAATATGATGTGATGATATTGCAGCTGGATGATGGCACAGGCGTTCCCCTGGGTGCAAACGGCGCCACATCAAACGATGATATGGTGGAAACTTTCAATGGCATCGGCAGCCAAATCGACGGCCTTGGTCATTTCGGTAAAAATCACTATTACTATAACGGTGTGCATGCGTCAGAGTTTGTCGCCACGGACGGCCTCAAACAATTCGGTATCGACACCCTACCGCCGGTTGCCACCCGCGGTGTGCTTTTGGACATAACCAAAGCTTATGACGGTGTCCGCGTGCCGGACGGTGTTGCCATCAATAAAGCCGAGATAGATGCCGCGATGAAACGTGCAGGTGTTATGATTGAACAGGGCGATGTGGTTCTGTTCCATACTGGCAACATGGCGGCGACAGCCGGTGACAAAGCGCTGGCGCAAACGGTGCCCGGCCTCGGTGTAGAGGGGGCACATTATCTGGCGGGTTTGGGCGTGGTTGCTGTTGGCACCGATACGTGGGCACTGGATGTTATTCCGTTTGAAAACGAAGGCAGTTTTTTCGAAGTGCACCAGATTTTACTGACCCAAAACGGCGTGTATTTGCTTGAAAATATGGTCACTGCCGAGCTTGCAGCCGACGGTGTGACCGAGTTTTTCTTCACCCTCGGCGCCCCGCGCCTTGAGGGTACAGTGCAGGGCATTATTAACCCGGTGGCAATACGGTAGCAGGCATCATGCCCCGAGGGGGCGTTGCCTGTCGTATATCAAACGTCCAGGTTAGCGACGTTCAGGGCATTGTCCTGAATGAAGTTGCGGCGTTCTTCCACTACATCGCCCATCAGTTTCGAGAATATCTCGTCCGCTGTATCAGCCTCTGTTACTTTCACTTGCAACAGAGAGCGCACTTCCGGGTCAAGCGTGGTTTCCCACAGCTGGCCCGGGTTCATTTCGCCTAGACCTTTGTATCGCTGGGTCGACAATCCCTTTTTGCCAAACGACAATAGCGCCGCCAGCATTTCAAGCGGTGTGCCGACGGTATGTAGGTCGTCCCTGCGCGAAATAGTTGCTGGTTTAACGAACAGGCTGCGAATCTCTGCCATGCGTTTGTTCAGCTTGCGCGCCTCTTGGCTTTCAAGCAATTGGGCGTCAACTTTGTACATATCAATAACGCCGCGGACTTCCTGCGCGAAACTGTATCCGCCGTCTTCTGTTATCTCGCCCGACCAACCACTGTCTTCAATCGCGATGGCCAGTTCATTCATGTGCTTGGCGACTGTGTCAGCTGCTTTTTTGCGCGCAGCGTCGTCTTCGGTCAGGCTGGTATCCAGCCCGCCAAATAGGCCGAGCATTTCAATCAGGCTTTTGTTGTAACGGGTAGGAATGCTGCCGATCAGGCCTTTAATCACGCGCGCTTCCTCGGCCAAATGCCGGATGTCTTCGCCTGCATGCTGGGCACCCGTGCCGTCGGTAACAACAACATCATTTGTGCCCATTTCCAGTAGATAGTCATCAAGCGCTTTGTCGTCTTTCAGGTATACCTCGGACTTGCCGCGGCCAACCTTGTAAAGTGGTGGCTGGGCGATATAGAGATGTCCGGCCTCAACAACTTCTGGCATCTGTCGGTAGAAGAAAGTGAGAAGCAATGTTCTGATGTGCGCGCCGTCCACGTCCGCATCGGTCATGATGATAATTTTATGGTAGCGCAGCTTTTCAATGTTGAAGTCTTCGCGGCCAATGCCGGTGCCAAGCGCTGTGATAAGTGTGCCAATTTCATTGGATGCCAGCATGCGGTCAAACCGGGCGCGCTCCACGTTGAGGATTTTACCGCGCAAGGGCAAAATAGCTTGGTTTTTCCGGTTTCGGCCCTGTTTTGCAGAACCGCCTGCACTGTCGCCCTCGACGATAAACAGTTCGGAAAGGGCTGGGTCACGTTCCTGGCAATCAGCAAGTTTGCCGGGCAGGGAGGCGATGTCCAGCGCACCTTTGCGGCGGGTTAATTCGCGTGCTTTGCGGGCAGCTTCGCGTGCGGTGGCAGCGTCGATAATTTTTCCGACGATATTTCTGGCTTCAGTAGGGTGCTCGCCGAACCATTCTGCCAATTTCTCATTCACCAAGCCTTCAACCGCCGGGCGCACTTCTGACGAAACCAGTTTGTCTTTGGTCTGGCTGGAAAATTTGGGATCTGGCACTTTCACTGAAAGCACTGCCGTTAGTCCCTCGCGGCTATCATCGCCTGAAAGCGAGACTTTGGCTTTTTTAGCAAGGCCGGATTCGTTGACATAAGTATTGATCGCACGGGTCAGCGATGCCCGGAAGGCTGCAAGGTGCGTGCCGCCGTCGCGCTGCGGAATGTTATTGGTGAAGCAATGAACATTCTCGTGGTAACTGTCGTTCCATTGTAGGGAAAGCTCGGTGGTAATACCGTCTTTCTCGCCGGTTACAGTGATTGGGTCACCGATCAAGCTGGTCTTGTTTCGGTCCAGATACTTCACAAATTCAGTAATACCTCCTTCATAATATAGGTCCATGTCCTGAACGTCTGCGTGGCGCTTATCTTTCAGCAGGATATGCACTCCCGAATTCAGGAATGCCAGTTCGCGGTAGCGGTGGATTAGTTTGTCGAAATCAAACTCGATGAACTTAAAGGTACTAAGCGCAGGCATAAAGGTCACTTCGGTTCCTTTTTTGCCGTTTGCGTCGCCTGTTACTACAAGGTCATCAACAGCGACGCCGTTTTCAAAACGCATGAAGTGCTCTTTGCCGTCACGCCAAATTTTCAGCTCCAGCCAATCAGACAGCGCGTTCACAACAGACACACCAACCCCGTGAAGCCCGCCAGAAACCTTATAGCTATTTTGGTCAAACTTACCGCCCGCGTGCAACTGGGTCATAATAACCTGCGCCGCGGACATGCCTTCTTCCTCATGGATATCAACCGGAATGCCGCGGCCATTATCGGTTACCGAACAGCTGCCATCAGGGTTCAGCGTCATGGTCACCAAATCGCAGTGGCCAGCCAATGCTTCGTCGATGGCGTTATCGGATACCTCAAACACCATATGGTGTAGGCCAGAGCCATCTTCCGTGTCACCAATATACATGCCCGGGCGCTTGCGCACGGCGTCGAGGCCTTTCAGAACCTTGATGGAATCGGCGCTATATTCGTTTTCTTCTACCGCTTCAGGTGTCTCGGTCATGGTCGTTCTATTCCTCGTTGATCCAAACTTACACGGCGCACGGCTGGATCACGCCGTCTGCCACTTGAAAAAATTCTGCTTTGCCCATCAGGTCACTGAACAGGCTTCGGTCGGTGCCGGTCATCCAGCATTGACTACCGAGTGATGCCAGGTCGTTAAATAATGCGCGCCGCCTGTCGCTGTCCAAATGCGCTGCTACTTCATCCAGCAACAATAATGGCGCTTGGCCTTTCAGGGCTATTTGCAAGCGCGCGCTGGCCAAAACCAAACATATCAACAGCGCTTTTTGTTCGCCGGTTGAGCATAGGTCTGCGGGCATGGCTTTCGGGGCGTGCGTTACGATAAAATCAGTTTTATGCACACCTGTTGTGGTGCGACCCGAACGGGCATCAAGGGCACGCTCGTGTGCTAACCGTTCGCGGTAGGCTGCTTCTACTTCAACCGGCGGTGTGCCCTCAGCGAGTTGTTCTTCCAACCATCCGTCCAGCGCTAACGTTGCTTTTGGAAATGGGCCTTCGGGCGTGCTTTCAATTTGGCCCGCCAACTGACCAGCGAACTCCAGCCGTGCAATAGCAACAGCAACCCCGTGTTCGGCCATACGTGCTTCAAGGGCAGAAAGCCATACACTATCTGCGTTAGTGCCTTGTTCAGACAACAATCGGTTACGGTCACGCATGGTGCGCTCAAAGGCGCTGATCTGGCGGCTGTGGTCAGGATAAAGGCCAAGGGTTAGGCGGTCCAGAAACCTGCGCCGCGAAGAAGGGCCTTCAATAAACAATCGATCCATCTGCGGCGTAAGCCAGCTGATTGCCCACCGGTCGCCCAAGGCGCTTGTGTTACCGACCATCTCGCCGTCAATTTTAGCAATCCGCCGAAATATGTTTTTTTCCGGCGTAGCTGAATTGTCAGCAGGTGTACTTGTAAGGTTGGGATCTTGCCCTGTACCTACTTTGACTGTTTCAGCATTATTTGGTGATGTTAGATTTAACAACATGGACACTGCCCAGTTTCCGCCACCCTTGCGCCCAACATCTTTAAGCGTTGCGCCGCGAAGGCCGCGCCCAGGGGCTGCATAGCTGACAGCTTCTAACACATTGGTTTTGCCCGCGCCGTTCTCGCCCGTCAGCACCACAAAAGGGTGCTCACAGGTCAGGTCAAGCGTGGTGTATTGATACGATCTAAAGTCTGTCATGGTCAGTTTGTCGATAAATACAGTTTCTGCTGCCACGTCGCCGTCGGGCGGCGCGGGAAGCTCATTGGCTAAATGTTGAGCGGTTTTCATCGACATTCGATATCGCAATCATATTGACCCGTTGTGGCTCTGTTCATGAAGGCCGAACTGCACCGCCAACAAATCAGGCTGCATATGCCGTGAAGGTTAATAATGTTGGCCTAAACCCGCATCGGCATCAGGACATAAAGCGCGCCCTCGTCCATCAAGTCCCTCAGTACGGTTGGCGCAGAAGGGTCCGCCAGGTGAACCTGCACCATGTCACCCTCGATTTGCGCCAAAATATCCATCAGATAACGGCTATTGAAACCAATTTCCAATTCGTCAGAACCATATGCAGCAGCAAGCTCTTCGCGTGCCGTGCCACTGTCAGGGCTATTAACCGAAAGTTTGAGCGTATCTGCCGACAAGGATAGTTTGACCGAACGAGTTTTGTCAGAGCTGATAGTCGACACACGGTCAACGGCCTGAGAAAACAACCGGCAATCCATTTCAAGCAGTTTGTCATTACCCACAGGAATCACGCGGCTATAGTCAGGGAATGTACCGTCGATTAACTTGGACGTGACCACGGTGCTGTCGAAACTGAACCGTATTTTGGTGTCCGAAAGGGCAACCACAACATCGCCCTCGTAATCTTCAATCAGCTTACGAACTTCTGTCACGGTCTTGCGCGGTACAATCACGCCTGGCATGCCTGCAGCACCGTCAGGTACGCTTTGCTCTACTTGAGCCAGTCTATGGCCGTCTGTCGCTACAGCACGAAGGGTCGAGCCGCCTTCGCCGTTTGCAACATGCAGATAGATGCCGTTGAGGTAATAGCGAGTCTCCTCGGTAGAAATTGCAAAACGGGCCTTATCAACCAAGCGCTTAAGCTCTTCACCAGCAACAGCAAACCTGTGAGGCAGGTCGCTTTCGCTCATGGTGGGAAAGTCTTCCTTGTCCAGACACGCAAGTGTAAAACGTGACCGCCCGGCCTTAACCGACAGTCTGTCACCTTCTTCCAGGGTTAGCTCCACTTCGGCGCCGTCTGGCAATTTGCGGGCGATGTCGAACAATGTGTGCGCAGGCACTGTCGTCGCGCCTGGCTGGCTAACGGCAGCTGGCGTGCGCTCAATAATTGAAATGTCCAAATCCGTGGCTGTCATGGCAACGCCGTCGCTATCGGCCTCTATGAGAACGTTAGAGAGGATTGGAATGGTATTCCGACGCTCTACAACTGATTGAACATGCCCCAGTATTTTCAGAAGGGAATTTCGCTCTATCGTAAATTTCATGAAATAAATCTTCTTGTTTGATTTCGCTAGAACCGTAGTGAACTTTACCAGTGTCAGCACCCGACACGGAAAAACGCCCTACAGTTTACCCCAGTATTTCTCCCCAGGGACACGTCGACTTCAGCTAAATGCGAACCTGCCGACACCCCCCGAAAAGGCCTCAGGAAACAATAGCGTTTTTCCACCCAAAACCAAACTAAAAAGCACGTTTTGGGTGTATTTTTTTTAATGGTGAATCATAGAATTTCTGCCGATTCGGGGTGAATCGGCGAGATTATCAAAATCAGCGGGTTTTTAACCGCTTCAAAAGGCTGAATTATCCGGCTAGCATCCGGGTAAGACGGGTGATGTCTTCGTCCAGTTGACTGTCAGACTTGCATAAGTCTTCAATCTTGCGGACCGCATGCATAACCGTTGTATGATCGCGGCCACCAAACCGGCGGCCAATTTCTGGCAGGCTACGGCTGGTGAGCTGTTTGGACAGGTGCATTGCCACCTGCCGTGGTCGAGCGATCATTCTAGCTCGGCGCTGAGACAACATTTCCGCTAACCTCAAATTATAATATTCTGCAACGGTACGCTGTATTTCGTCAATGGTAACTTTACGGTCATTAGCACGAATAAGGTCCTGCAGGACGTCTCTGGTCATCTCCATAGTGATGGGGCGTCCAACCAGAGTGGCATAGGCCAGTACCCGGTTCAGCGCTCCTTCAAGCTCTCGTACGTTCGAAATAATTCTTTTTGCCAGAAACTCCAGAACCTCGGACGGCACTTCAACATTGCTCACTTGCTCTGCTTTGGACTGTAGAATACCCAAGCGCAGTTCATAGTCTGTGGGATGAATATCCGCTACCAGACCCCAGCCGAGCCGGGAAATGATCCGGTCTTCAATACCTTCAAGGTCTGTGGGTGATCGGTCTGCCGTGATCACTACCTGGCAGCGTTTATCGATCAGCGCGTTGAAGGTGTGGAAAAATTCTTCCTGGGTGCTGTCTTTGTTCGCAATGAACTGTACATCATCAACCATTAGCAGGTCGGCGGTGCGAAATTTTTGTTTAAAGGCATGAGTGTCTTTGTAGCGAATGGCGGCAATAAACTCGAACATGAATTTTTCGGCTGACACATAGGCGACCTTTTTTTCAGGGGCGCGGCGCTGAACTTCCCATGCGATGGCATGCATCAAGTGGGTTTTGCCCAAGCCAACTCCGCCGTGAAGGAACAGGGGGTTGAAGGAAACGTCATCACTGTCGGCTATCCGTTTTGCGGCGGCGTATGCCAACTCGTTAGACTTGCCGACGACGAAGGAATCAAAAGTATATTTGGGATCAAGCGCTGAAGTGCCAGTAATGCCAGCACGCGGCGCCTCGGCGTTGCGGTTGTCTGCGCTCACTCTCGCAATTGGCTGGCTTGGGGACGCTGGAACAGCCCCCTTTGCAGCCAGACGAATGCTCAGGCTTTTTACACGCGAATCTTCTGCATGGAAAAAATCCATCAGTCGAGGCCCATAATTTCGCTGAATCCAGTCCCGGACGAATTTGGTTGGTGCCGTTAACTCAACAATGCCTCCGTCAAAACCATTATAGCCCAATTGGTTTAGCCAAGTTGCGTACGCTTGTTGCCCGAATTCCTCTTTGAATTTGGAACAAACGCGCTCCCAAGATGCGGCGTTATCACTATCCATGACGGTTGTTGTTTCCCAAATTACCGTTTTTGCGTCGGTTTTTCCCCATAGCCCCAGTCTCCATATTCCGCGTCATGCTTTTGGCCTACCTGGCCTCTTGCCTTCGCGTCTGCAACACCGTTTTTCACCCCTGAAAAATCGGCGCTAAAGAAATTTTTGTTCACTCAACCCAGTGGCAATATTTGCTCGGTCACGCGATCGGTGCGTTCAGTTGAATTAAGTTTTGGCCAAAATCGGCGGTGGTAACCCCAATGTCCAGACCTGGGTCCAAAACACTCAAAATACCGTGCAGACAGTTTCCAAAAAAGGAAGGTTGGTTGCCTACGAGACCCACCGAGGTCGGATGCTCAATCTACATAGAGCAGAAGCTGCCAGCAACTGAATCTATCGCTTGACACAAACTTCTATTTTGACCCTATGGCGTGACTCATAGTGGGACACAATATGTGGTTTTGGTAGGAAAGAGCACAAGATATGTGCCCTTTTTGTTCTTTTTCGTCGGTTCAAGAAAAAAGCCACCTCGTGATGAAGTGGCTTAAAAATTCGTATTTCACCGAAATATCCGGTGCGAATCGGAACAGATGTTAGGCGATCGATTTCACAGACTTGGAAAGACGAGAAACTTTCCGAGAAGCTGTCTTCTTGTGAAGCACGCCTTTTGTTACACCGCGCATGATTTCCGGCTCAGCAGACTTCAGCGCCGTTGACGCTGCTGCTTGGTCTCCAGCGGAAACCGCTTCTTCAACCTTACGGATGTGTGTGCGAATACGGCTTACGCGAGACTTGTTTATCTCTGCGCGGGCGTCGTTGCGACGAATGCGTTTTTTGGCCTGTTTAGAGTTTGCCATTTTTTTACCTTTGTCTGGCGCCGCGGCCTATCAGGTGAAATGAACACCGATGCCGCTTAGCCATTTTCACGTTTACACAGGCCTCAGCCATATGCCGAAGCCTTAAATCAATTCGAGGACGGCTCTATATACCCGGGAAACGAGCGCGTCAATAGCCATCCACGTATTTTCCTGCTGCAAAGCAGTCTGTTAGCGATTTTTAAACTGTGGTTGCCGTTTTTCAATGAAAGCATTCATGCCTTCTTTTTGGTCTTCAGTGGCAAAAAGTGAATGAAACAGCCTTCTTTCAAGCAGAAGGCCCTGCTGAAGTGTTGTCTCCAGCGCCCCATTGGTCGCTTCTTTTGCCAGTGCCACAGACGGAGAAGAAAGTTCCGCGATAGAGGTAGCAACTTCCATAACGGTTTCAACCAGATCTTCCGCTGGTGCGATTCGGCTTACTAAACCGGCACGTTCAGCCTCTGTTGCGTCCATCATGCGGCCGGTAAGCATCATGTCCATTGCTTTGGATTTGCCAACAAGCCTCGTTAGGCGCTGTGACCCGCCAATGCCCGGGATAACACCAAGCTTGATTTCAGGCTGGCCAAACTTGGCATTTTCGCCTGCAATGATGAAGTCGCACGCCATCGCAATTTCACAGCCGCCACCAAGCGCATATCCAGCAACAGCAGCAATGACAGGTTTGCGAACGGTTGCAAATGTCTGATTAATGGGCCCAAACAGGTCGGCAGATAGAACTTCAGCAAAAGTCTTCCCGGACATTTCTTTAATGTCTGCGCCGGCAGCAAAGGCTTTTTCACTGCCTGTGACAACAATGGCTCCGATGTCGTTGTCGCTGTCCAGCGCCAAAAGTGCCTCGCTTAACTCCTGCAGCAGCTGGCTGTTGAGCGCATTAAGCGCCTCAGGTCGGTTAAACGTGATTAACCCTACGCCTTCTTGTTTATCAAGGAGGATGGTTTCATATGACATGAAAAAGCCCTGTTGTTGCTTCTGGAAACACAGAGTCCTAATGGCGTATGCGTCATTTGAAAAGCAAATAATCCGGTGAGGTCTCGGTAGCGCAATATATAGTTATTACTGTGGCTCTAGCCGCAAGATGAAGATGTCGGTTGCATTATTCCCACTGGGGACGGTCAATTGAATAAGACTATTCTCTCGCGTGCAGCGAAGATCACTAATGCTATTCGTACAAGCCCAGCCAAGGCCAGCAAGCGCTTTGCTATATACAACAAAGACTGTTGCGGCAGATTCGGAAAACTGAATACCCACTTCGGCAACAGTGCCGCTTGCCGTGTCAAATACGACCGGCTCACCGACCACAGCTGTTACAATATCCAGGTAGGGGATATCGGGAAAGCCCTCGATAAAACGATCTTGTGCAGTGACTGCATATGAAAAATACAGCCCAGCGAAGCATGCTGTTGCGCAAGCAATGAAATTAATTCGTTTTATCGACATAACATGCTTTCTACATTTCAAACTTATGGCAGCTTGATCTTTCTTGGTAGGTCATACTTGGCAATCTGGGCAATAAAATGTTGATCGGTTTGATTGCACTATACGCTTAATTGTAGCCTGACAACCTTTGGCGGCACAAGGTTCGCCTTCACGGCCATATGCCTTAAATCGGTGCTGGAAATACCCCAGTTCACCGGATACCTGCGCATAGTCCTTCAATGTTGACCCACCCGCTGAAATCGCTTCCTCTAAAATGGTACGGATAATCGGAACCAGCGCCTCTATTTCGCTGGCGGACAATGTGTTCCCCAGCCGCGTAGGGGCTATGCCAGCTCGCCACAGTGCCTCGCACACATAAATATTACCGAGGCCGGCGACCAGTTTCTGGTCCAGAAGGCACGTTTTTATCGGTGACTTGCGGTTTTTCAGGCCTGCTGCCAGATGGGCGCTGTTGAACCCATTCCCCAGAGGTTCCGGGCCGATATCTTTGATAAGGGGATGCTCATCAATTTCAGTTAATGAAGAAAAGACCAACAAGCCAAATCGGCGAGCGTCGTTAAATACCACCAAGTCGCCCTTTTCGGTCAGCAGGGTGATATGGTCGTGCTTGGAGCGGGCTGGGTGCTCGCTTTTGGCACTGTATATATTGATTCGTCCTGACATGCCCAGATGCAGGATTGCTACCAAGCCATCTTCGCATTCGATAAGAATATACTTGGAACGGCGTGTCAGACGGGTGACCAGGTTACCTGAAAGGCGTTTATCAAAATCTTTGGGGATGTCCACCCTCAGTTTAGGGGCATGGGCGCGGGCTTCGGCGATTCGTATATTCTCCAATATCGGATTGAGGCCGCGGCGAACTGTTTCAACTTCGGGTAGTTCGGGCATATTGTCGCGTTTCCTATTCTCAATTCAATGGATACTGGCATCCGGTCGCACGGTCGGTTATGGTCCGCGCAAATGGGCTATACTCAATCGATAAGCCTACGATAGCAAAGTGACAAGATGTAATGCCGGTATCTACTGACAAAAAACCTGCGCCTGATAACCCTATGGCTAATAGCGACGAGAATGCGCAGTCCACCACGCATTTCGGTTTCAAAACCGTAGACGAGGCAGAGAAAGCCGGGTTGGTCAAAGGCGTGTTCAACTCCGTGGCTGATCAGTATGACATTATGAATGATGTCATGAGTGCGGGTGTGCACCGCATATGGAAAAACTCCTTGATTGATAGCATCAACCCGCGCCCGGGTATGCACCTTCTGGATGTTGCGGGCGGTACCGGAGACATTGCTTTCCGGTTTATGGATGCTGCGAAGGGAAGCACGGTTACCGTTTGTGATATCAATGTGGAAATGCTGCGTGTTGGCGCTGAGCGCGCCACCAAGAAAGGTTATGCAGACCGGTCCGAGTTCATTTGCGGAGACGCGATGAAATTACCGTTCGGTGACCGATCAATGGATGCGTACACCATAGCGTTCGGTATTCGCAATGTTACCCGAATTGAGGAAGCCTTGGCGGAAGCATACCGCGTGCTTAAGCCTGGCGCGCGTTTTCACTGTCTTGAATTCAGCCCGGCTGTGGTGCCGGTTTTGCAAAAGGCTTACGACGCATACAGCTTCAAGTTTATCCCCGCGATGGGCCAAATGGTGGCGCAGGACCGGGACAGCTATCAGTATCTTGTGGAATCGATCCGCCGGTTTCCGGCACCAGAGAAATTTGACCAAATGATAAAGGATGTCGGTTTCAGTAGAAGTAGCTGGCGCTCGATGTCGGCGGGTGTTGTCGCTATTCATAGCGGCACCCGGGTATAGGGGCGAAGTCAGTGCGGGTTTTCAGGTATTTGTTTCAGCTATACCGGATGGCTATCGGCCTCAGGCGATTTGGTGCCATCAGGGCGCTTGCTCGTATTGACGTTGTGCCTGCATGGGGCCCACGGTTGTTGCGGGCGCTTACCTTTTTTGTGCCGCGTAAGCGCAGCCTGCCGGATTGTGATGGCCAACGTTTGGCGATGGCGCTTGCAGGCATGGGCCCAGCCTATATAAAACTTGGACAAACCTTGGCCACACGGCCGGATTTGGTGGGCAGGCCTATCGCAGAAGGTTTGACAACACTGCAGGACCGCCTGCCGGCCTTTGCCTTTAAAAAAGCAAAAGCCACGATCGAAGAACAGCTGGGGCATCCGCTTGATGAGATATTCAGCCAGTTCGACGAAAAAGCGATTGCCGCGGCATCCATCGCACAGGTTCATAAGGCCGAGCTTAAAAATGGACGCAAGGTTGCGGTTAAGGTTCTACGGCCCGACATCGAGTCCCGTTTCACGAGAGATCTGGAGTTGTTCGAATGGCTGGCAGCGCTTGCAGAGCGGAATGCGGCCGAGGCCCGGCGCCTTCGTCTGTTACAAGTATGCGAGAAAATTCGCGAGACAGTTGAGCGGGAAATGGACCTACGGCTTGAAGCCGCTGCGGCTGCGGAATTGTCTGACAATATGTCGGGCGAGCCGGGGTACAGAATTCCGGTTGTCGAGTGGGAGCTAACCGCGCGCCGGGTGATGACCCTGGAATGGATCGACGGTATTCGTGTGTCTGACACGGCGGCACTTGAAAAAGCTGGCCATAATATGGAAGCGCTCGGGACAACTATCGTTCAAGTGTTTCTAAAACAGGCGCTGCGAGACGGCTTTTTCCATGCAGATTTGCATCAGGGGAACTTAATCGTCGAACCGTCAGGCACCATAGCTGCGGTTGACTTTGGTATTATGGGCCGCCTGACCAAATTGGAACGACGATTTCTGGCGGAAATTCTCTATGGTTTTATCCGCCGTGATTATGACCGGGTGGCAGAGGTGCATTTTGATGCTGGATACGTGCCAGCGGGCGAAAGCCTTGAAGAATTCTCGCAGGCCATGCGGGCAATTGCCGATCCGATTATGGACTTGCCGGTTGAGGAGATTTCTGCCGGTAAGTTGTTGGCACAGCTTTTTGCCACCACAGAACGGTTTAAGATGCAAACACAGCCACAATTACTGTTGCTGCAGCGTACCATGGTGATGGCTGAGGGGATGGCGCTTCATCTGCACCCTAAATCCAATATGTGGCAAATTTCCGAGCCGGTCATTGAACAATGGGTGCGCTCGAACCTGTCGCCTGAAATTCAGCTGGCGGATGCCATTAATCAGTTACCGCGTCTGATTGAGCGATTGCCGTCGCGTATTGAGCGTTGGTTGGCGGATGAGCAAAGTCCCGTTCAGCCCACATATAATGAACCCTCATCTGCGCCAAAAAACAGCAGCCTATGGCCTTTTGCCTTCGGCCTGATTGTTGGCGCATTTCTCTTGAAAATCCTCACCTATTAGAGCCATTCCCGCCGCGAATTTGCACAATAGGCACTTTTGAGCGACACTTGAAGCGGAAAATTCGGGTATTTCACCCAATTTCAGGGGAGAATTATGATGGAAAAATTAGACCCATATGCCGCGCTTTTAGGGCGACTGCTTCTATCGGCCATGTTTATTATGGCGGGTATCAACAAGGTCATGGGCGGCGGTGAAGGCACCATTCAATATATGGAAGCTGCAGGTGTTCCGGGCTTTTTGTTTTGGCCTGCGGCCTTGTTTGAAGTTGTTGCTGGCCTGATGATTTTAGCCGGCTACCAAACCCGCATCATTGCTTATTTGCTGGCGGGCTTTTGTTTGGTAACTGCATTTGTATTCCACGCCGATGAGCAGGTTATTATGCTGAAAAATATCACCATTGCCGGTGGTTTTCTTATCCTCGCTCGCTTCGGTGCCGGTGAATTTAGCGTCGACGGTAAAGCCAACGGTACCGATACCGACTAAGCCGTTAAGTTGGCCTAAAACCTATCGAGAAGGGCCGTCAGAGCGTCCTTCTCGAAAAAGCCCTGTCTACTAAACGTAAGTTTAAATTTATCGTCCACAGCAGAAACAAAATAAGTTGCCCCCGCGAATTCCAACGGCTCCGTTATATAAGTGTTAACTTGTCACTATGTATGATTACCCCATGAAGTTGTATTAATAACGATTTGGGGTCGAAAATGCACATTCAAATACAGCCTCTGGACGAGGAAATATTATTCGGCAAAGATGAAATCATCGTGTCCAAAACCGACTTGCGAGGATATCTAACCTACGCAAACGATGTTTTTTGCCGAGTTGCCGAAATGACAACTAGCGAAGTCATGGACCAGCCACATTCCGTCATACGCCATCCTGAAATGCCGAGGGCCGTATTCAAAGTATTGTGGGCTCATATTAAAAACGGGATCGAAGTTTTTGCTTATGTCAAAAACATATCGAAAACCGGTAAATATTATTGGGTCATTGCCCATGTGACGCCAAGCTATGATTCCGCTGGCAAAATCAATGGTTATCATTCAACCCGCCGCCTCCCGAAACGAGAAAACCTTCAGTTTATTATGCCTCTATATGATCGATTGCTTGCGGAAGAACGGAAGCATTCCAGCACTAAACAGGGTTTGGAGGCCAGTTTTCAGCTCTTGGTGGATATTTTAAATGAACAGAACAAAACATATTCTGAGTTCATTTGGGCGGCGGGAGAATAATGATGCTGTACACTGCTTCCAAAAAAGAGAAAAACGACGATCGTCAGATAAACGAAGTTGAAACGCTACGAGCGCAGTTGACACAATATAAAAAGGCATTTGCTGAAATCACGAGAGTGACGCAACGAACAGCAAAAGGTGATTTAAGCGCACGAATCACACAGTGGGATGATTATGAGGACCTAAGTCCGACGTTGGCTGCGATTAATCAGTCATTTGACCTCTCTGACGCCTTCATCAGGGAAGCCGGTGCATCTTTGGATGCGGCATTGAAAAAACAATATCATCGCATCTTTTTGACTCAGGGAATTTTGGGTGACTATGGCCGACAGGCTGGCGTTATTAACAAAGTCGCTGAAAGAATGAAAAAAACCGATAATGATCGTACATCATTGTTAACCAATCTCGCAGAATCATTCGAGTCAAACATTATTACCGCTATCTATCACATCAGCGAAA